>ENA-UOTZ01000138-UOTZ01000138.1-compost-metagenome-genome-assembly--contig:-NODE-138-length-57045-cov-16.483517_pt1 | contig 57045 bp, 41 predicted proteins | sample MGYA00238144_ERZ746983 | MGnify/ENA primary metagenome ERZ746983 (study PRJEB28759, sample SAMN06268863) | compost metagenome | isolation source: single cell | place: USA: California, Emeryville, Joint...
CCACCTTCCCCGACGATGAAATACGACGTATTAGCCGAAATTCGAAAGAAGGAGGCGTTACTACAAAAGGAAAAGGATAGCGACCGAGCGAACTTCTTAAAAAATCTCATTTTGAAAAGAAATGAAGGCTTGTGCGAAGAACTACTGCTTATGAAAGACCCAAGAAAAGCAGGAGACCGAAGAACGAGCTTGCCTATCGGTCTTTTGCGAAGAGAGGAAAATCCTTGGGGCGAGAACGCAGAGGTCGCGAAATCCTTAAAACATCTTTACTAATGTCCTTGTGCAAAGTAAAAACTTTGGAACGAAAAGCAAACTTGCTTGGAAAGCCTGCATGAGGTCGAGAAAAGCGAGTGATTCTATAACTATATAATATCAAATATAAGCTTAAGCGTATTATTGATCACAGGAGCTGTGTAAAATAAACTTCCAATTGCGAAACTCCTTTTGAACCTCTTCTTACTAATTGGAAATGCCTTGCTGCCAAAATTAGATGAGCTGTTTGGTTCTCTATTGGTTAGAGAAAATCGCTTAATATTCTCTCAGATTTTTGTTTTCTGCATGGTTCTTGTGAGAAATATGTCTAAATCTCTCGCATAAAGAAACTCATAGCCAAGGCTATATAAATGTAATTAGCATTATCCTCGCGATTTCAGAAATTTAAAGCTCTGAATTATTTGTTAAGATCAGTTATTTTCAAACGGAATATTAAGAATGCAGAAAACGAGCAAATACACACCTCATACGCCGATTACTGAAGAGCACGGTTCACAGTCTTCAATGCGAGAGTTCTCACAAACGAGAGATAGCGGGACATCTAAATTAGACAGTTTGTTATACGCGCAGCAAAACACGAATATCCTTTCTCTGACAGATCGATTCATTGGCGAAGCCGGAGCCGCTAAACTAGCGAAATACTTAACTGAGCACACGCATTTTGTCTCAATCGAGTTGAGAGGCAACAATTTGAACCCGCCCAGCTTTGCGAAAATCTGTGAGGGACTCAAAGAAAACACCGGTCTCAAGACTCTTCATCTAGAATGGAATGCCATTGGCGCCGGAGGGTCAGATGAAGGACTGCAGGCGCTTCTGTCAGTCATGCAGAATGCGAAAGGAATTACAATGATTGATCTGAGGAATAACTCGATATCAGCAGCAGCTGCTGGTACGCTAGTTGAAATTATCCGAAGAGCCGAGCAGCTACAGACTCTGGATCTTCGCTGGAACGACATTACCGATAGCGGCGGTGAGAGGATCTTGGAAGCGATTAAAGGGATAGATAGGAAACTGTTTATTGATCTCAGCGGGAACAGGATTCGTGAAGATCTGATCCTTCAGATAAATTCTCTCAACGCAAAGCAGATACAAAGTCATAGGGCAGAAGACCTCGCCTCCAACTATCTTTCTGAGAGAACCCAGTCAGCGCAGGAATCCAAAACGCTTCGAGCCCAAAATTATGCGAGTCCTATTGAGATTACGGAATATCCTTCACCAAAGCAGTATGAGATCCCTCCCACCCAAGACTCTGGTGAAAAGACATCCCATAAGAAAGCGGATTTGTATTCACAGTATCCATTCCAAAGTTTCCCTCAAACTTATAGAACTTACGGCCCTCAAACCATCTCGGAAATGCGAAGTCCAGGCCTCTCTGAGTTCAAACCTGCGATTGATTCAGCGAAACTCATCGAGAGAGCATATCACTCTCTCAATGTCCCGAGGCAGGAAGAGGACAAGTGGGTGAGAGAGGTTAGCGAAAAATATAAGCGAGAGGAGGTTGAACGCAAGCTGCTGATCGCTAACGAAGAAATTCGGAGGAAAGATGTCCTTATTGCAGACCTCACAACAAGAGTACAGGTTCTTACTCAAGAATTGAAGAACAAGACCAGCGAAACCGATAAATTTTACGAAACGACAGCCCGAACCAGAAATGAATTCACGGACAAGGTCAGAGAGCTCGAGGTCCAAACTGAAGATAAGGTTTCCGAACTGGTAGGTCAGCTTGCAGCTCTACGCAATGAAATCGAGAAAATTTCTGCGAATCACGTCCAAGAGATCAAAACATTGGGTCAGGAATGGGAGGCCAAGTTGCAAGCTTCTGACCAGAAAGTCGCCGTCCTTACGAAAGAACTTGAGACTTATGAACAAGAAAACAAGATCCTTACCGAAACACTTGAACTCACGCGCAAAGAAATCGAAGAAAGAGTCCGAAGAGCCGATACTGAGGCTCGAGAAGCCGAAGCCAAGCGCCATGGAACCGCTATTCGAGTGCTTGAGGATAATCTGAGGTCCTCTGATATGCAAAGGGAGGAATTCTTAAGAAAAATTGATTTGCTGACCAGCGAGCTGCAAGGACTGGAAAGAAGATACCACGAGGAGAAGAATCGACTGGAATTAGAGAAAAATAGAGTCAAATCAGACTATGATCGTGCGAGAGGCGATTTGAGTCTGTCGTTAACAGAAATTGAAAGACTGAAAAACGAGCTTTTTAGTAAAGATAACGCTTTGAGGAATTTGGAAAGGGACTATCTGAACCACCAAAGAGAGATGAAAAGATTGAAGGACGCGCAGCACGAGGAGATTGATAGATTGAAGATCGAAATGAACCAAGAACGAAGGAAACTGAACGATGATATTAGATATTTTGAGAGTTTGTGGAAAGAAAGTGATAAGCGCAATCGAGAAGTTGAGAACGATGCCTCAGCAAAATCTGCGAGATACAATATGGAAAGTCTCCTCACTGATAATATACAGAGGATCCTGGGGAGGGCTTTCAATGAAATCGACGCGAATCAATCTACAACAATAGGCAAATATTCTACATACTTGAGCACCTCGGGGAGAAAAGAGTATCCTTACAAGTAGATCTCTTGAAATTTTTTTCGTTTATTGATATTCAAAATGAACCGATTACAATTTAAAAGAAATTTCTTAAGTCTTTGTTTTTGTATACGCAGGCTTTAACAAATTAAAGAAAATTGTAGCAACGTGATCATTATTAAGAAAATAAAATGGCATCAATTAACACTAACCACCTTTTCAGGCTATTATATGGATGCTTTAACGTTTTGTATTGATAGAACAGTTTAGAAAGTCATAGAAGGTAGGATCAGCATCATTATAACATTTCGACGGAATACTGGTGAAACTCTCATTTTTTCCATTCTCTTCGATGAGGTTCGACACAAATCGATGTTTTTGTTTGCTTTGAGTTGCCGTGATAAGGAGCAATATTGATTGGCTGCATCTCAAGAACCTCTATTTGGCAAACAACAAAATCAGCAATAAAGCCTCTCAGAAAGAATGCCACATGGAAAAAGCTGCTTTCGATTGATTTGGTTGGGACTGGAATTAGCTGGAAAGGAGCAAGTATACTAACTCACAATGCGTGCTGGCCTTAAAGTAAAGAGATTTGCTTGTCCGGAAGTAAGTACAAGTTAACTAAGGGGAAATTTTCTGTTCTCTATGCTTGCACTGTCGTCGTTTGCCCACTGGCTATCCAACTTTCTTGAAATAACCATTATATATGAGTAAAAGAAATTTCTGAAGTCTCGTGTTCTATACGCATACTCTGACAAATGAAGCAAAATTGGGAAGTGAGATCTTTTTAGCTTAAAAAAATATGACGGCATGGCTTATGAATAACATTCTCTAGAGGTTTATAAGTAGATTCCTCTATTTTCTCAATAATAACATAGTGGAGGAGAAATTTGGCATCATCAGAGAATATTTATATGGAGTTTTGGCTGCAATAGCTCTTCAGTTTGAAACCGCTCCCTGGCCATCGAAAATGTATTCGCACGAAGTGAGATTATTATCTGTTTGAGGTGGATCTTTTCGGACCCTGGATGATTCTTTGCGAATAAATTTTATGCTTCCAGTGCTTTCCAGTAATTGTTTTAAGAATTCGGAAGTCAAAACTCATGAAAATTTCGGCTATATAAGGCCGCATGCAAAATATTATTATCAATAACTCATCAAATAATAATACAACAATTTCTTCTCACACACTTATAACTTTCAATGGAAAAACCAGCATCTCTTGGTAAAGTCTGGGATAATTTCTGCAACGGCAGTCTCGAAATGGACAACAGACAGTTCGCAAAACTCGCAAGGGACACCGGCATCCTCGACAAAAAGCTCACAGCCGCAGACGTCGACTTGATCTTCAATAAAGTGAAAGCGAATCCTTCAATCAGAAAAATCCAGTTCTATCAGTTTGAAGAAGCCATTTCTCATTTTGCGAAAAAGAAGGGCTGCAAGGATGAAGATATCGTTGAAGCTCTCTTGAAAAAAGGTGTTCCTACCTCTTCAGGAACCAAAGCTGGCTTTGTGAAATTCCATGACGACAAGAGCACATACACCGGAGTTCATACGAAAGGCGGCCCAACTACTGTGGATAACGTGATAACTCTCTCAAACCTTGCTGATAGAACCAAGGCTGATGTAAGAGGAGTTAAATTGAGCAAATGAGCATCATATTATTAGGGTTAAACCAAAGCTTAGGAATCTAAACACAATATACTGAGATACTTCTATTAATCGAAAAATTTATGCTAGAACATGTACTCTTTTTTTCAACTCAATACTATTTTTTTGACTTACATAAAATACTTTTCAAAAACAAATAAGTAATCAAATCAAATACTATATTCACAATAGATTAATAGAAAATCTTCGTAGATATTCATGGAATGGTTGGGCGGAACGGCGTTCTTTTAGAGATGGGCTGTCGTTGCTAAACAGTAATTCTTCAAAGAGCAATCGATAAGAACTGGGTTTGAAAAGTCGATAATTGAATTGTATTATTGTTTATCATTTAGTAAAGTACATTCTTAGAATACAAAGCAGTGAAATTTTTATAAATAATTTAATTTTTCTATGTTCAAATATTCTGAGTTTGTAACATTATAAATTTGAAAATGAAAGTATTGTGTAAAACTCTGATATAGCTGATGCTTACAAAATTGACCTGGTAGATTCTTCCACTGAGAATATGAATTTTCACATACACTGATAACAACAGAATGAAATATATCTAGTAATACATGGCAACAAGAAATTGTATAAGGTAATACATCTAATAACTTAATGGGAATTTCTATCTATTAATTAACTTTCAATAACTTTCAAAAACTAATCATATTGAATCGCTTATAGCTGTTACATTCAAACATGTGCTTTTACGTTACACAGTAGTAAGACACATACTGAGAATCAATTTTTCTTCATATTCTCAGGCTATAATTTTAACACATTACTTGTTTGTACACATAGAAATGTGTCTGCAATGAGAGTCTTAAGGTAGCTATTGTCCAGCGTAAAATATTCCTCACATAATTTAGGAAGCTTTGTTTTGCTTCAAATTCTGTCATCTTGATCGCCTCATATTTCAAGGAAATGATTTGAAGAGTCATTAAAGAAAGAAAGCTTTCAAATTCTCAGAAGATAGATTATTCCTCATGCATTAAATTTGAAAGGAATCTTATAAATAATAATTTTTATGAACATTTAAAATTCTCATTTTAGAAAGTGATAACGAAAAATCTGATCCCTGTCTCTATAATGAAAAAATGTTACTTTAGTATCGGTACTCGGTGAATAACTCGCCTCTTGTCTTTTCTTCTGATGAATACAACAAACAATAATATTTTTTCTTCAGGTTATTATCAAATCCATCTGAAAATTAAACAATGAAATTCGATAAAAGGTTCATGATAGGTAGAATTCTCGAGATAATAACAGTTCAAGGTGAGAACTGAATCCGAGTCAAACCAATAATTGTGGAAGGCAGAATACCATTTGAAGAGTCAATAGGTTTACTAATTATTTGCAAATAATACACTTTCTTGCTTTTGTACTCCTCTTTTCTTTTTAAACATTCCACTTTTCGAAAGACTCTCAATGTCATACCATTTTCTATACGAGTCCTACTATTCCGGAGTATACATATTAAATAATTACTATTTAAGAGTGACTCATAAATTCCCACTCTCATTTTATCAATGCGGTTTAAGACATGTCAATCATAGTTCTCATACAAATTCTTTTCCCATGAATTCCTGCTAAATTAATTCTAAACGAGGGAAAGAACAGTTAGGGTATTTTTTTTGTTGTTATAAGGCCAAATCTAAATTGATGTTTACCTCTTATGATGAGATCAAATCAAAAAAATTTATAAAAAATAAAAAATGAACATTTCATTCATTTACTTTTTTATAAAGGAGGGAAACCATTTTTGAAAACCATCCTTGAGAATTTTTTTCAACACGAATAGACTCATAATTTTCGCGTTCTTCTCCCCCTTTCTGAACACAAATCTCTCTGTAATTTGGTTATGATTCTTCAACAATTACTAATTATTTGATCACAGGATAATGGCTTGTGCCTCTACAAAAGACCAATTCAGGTAATTGAGTATCCTAATTGTAAAGAGATAACCAGAAAAAAAAAGTGAATACATTAGAAAGATAGTTACACTATTGAAGTGATAAGCAGCACTGAGTTTTCTAGAGCAGTATATTAAAAACACTTGATTAGGACTTTCCTTTCCGCTATTCGTCCCTTTATGAATTACATTGAAAATTCATCGAAATATACTACAACATAATGAATTGCTATTACATTAAACATCTAAAATCTAGTTTTCAAGCTTAATTCACAAAGGGCAAAATTACTAAAGAAAAGAATATATCTGGTTTATTTACTGTCAACTACCTTTCTTCAACAGAAGAGAGCTGATGCCTGTTTTCAAGGTTTCCTTCTTGAGATTCCATTCAAGCATCAACAAGAGCATTGTGCGGCCCAAAAAGACCCAAGAGGCCAAATTTTGTTCTATCTACTCGAGTAAACAAAATCCAATTCCTCTTATCGAATTTTGATGAGTTTTCGTTGGTATTCTTCTCTCCTCTCTTACAGGCAATCCATGACGCAGATTATAATTAGTACTTATTTATATTCAGATGTTATAATCCATACACGGAAGTAAGTACAAATGATGATAAGTAAATGAGTTCAGATTCTAATTAGTTTGAATACAAAATCTAGATAAGTTTGAATCAATATTAACAAGATACATGGCTTCTCACATCTATCAGTCTAATCACATCCAAGACTATTCACTTCCTTCACCTCTATTAAGTATATCTGATCTTTCACACTGATTCCATACAGATTATGCAGGTCTACTTCTTGGTCAGCTTTATATTTATTAATCGAAATCACTTTTGCGACCGGATTGGGGATCGGCATCCTATATTCAACAAGTTAGCACTCTTTCAACCTATAAATTTTACCCTTTATGCTGGAGCAATTTCCCATTCTGCGTCACGAAATAAACTGACGTTTTGCAATGTTTCGTATCAAGCACCGGGATATAATGAGAATACTCTGTTACTCCTAATAATATAGTGTCTCCTGGCTCCGGGTCAATTATTGTCAGTTTCTTCGAATTGATTTTTTCAATCCTATCTATCATACTTCTTATATTTTCAAGGTTTGCGCCTTTATCTAGATATTCGCAGTGCTCATCATCTGGCAGCAGCTTCAGCAAAGACACAAACGCTTCTTCCTGGATAATTTGTGATCGTTTGAAGTTATCTCGAGCTTCATCTAGCTCGCTCTTAAGGGAGACTTCTAGCTCTTTGAATTTATCTGCTTGCTCTTGAAGTTTTGATTCGCTGTTGGAAAGCCCTTTCTTCAATTGGTGTATTTCCTTGATTTTCTCGTCTTTCGACTTCTTATCTTCCAATTCCTTCGTAGCCTTGACCAATAGATCCATGGTCCTGACAAATTCTTGACTGAGGTGGGCATTTTTCTTTTGTTCCTCAGTCAGAAGCTTTCTGTATTCGCTGATTTTCTCAACGCTCATTGAAACGAACTTTTGTATTTGAGTTTCAAGCTTCTCGATTTTTTCTTGGAGGTCGATGAAGGGGGCCTCAGCTTTCGGTCGAAAATGCGTATTAAATGATTGGTCGATGAGAGCGGGCAGCGCTTGTCGATAAGACTCGAGAATTTTAGTAAAATCTGGAGGCTTGATAGTCCTCAGCAGTTTCTCGTTTTCCATTTTAAGATCAATTAGCTCCTTTTCCAAGCAACCGATTTTCGCGTCTTTCTTCTCTCTAAACCGAATCGAATGAGAATTCAATTATATAACGACGCATTACATTATATCTTGAAAGTCATGGAACGAAACCAAGTCCTCGTCCCCTTCATGCACATCGATCTTCATATCTTTCTGGAAAGCTGTATTTTCGCCACGTTAGTTCAAAGGAATTTTTCTTTGTAATTACGTGCTAAATCGATAGGCAAGTCAGATTCAACAACATTCTTAACCTGCTCGTTGTTTAGCATGGGGAACTTCTTTGTCAGGAACAAGCAAAATGTTCGAGGGAGGTACTCTCCATTTTCCTCGATAAATCTAAGGTAAGGTTCATTAGCATATTTCAATGTAGAAATGAGATGATGTACTCCTCTCGAGTTTTATTCTCATAGAAAGCATATTTTTCCAGCATATCAAGAATATCGAGGTATCGGCGCTTAAATCCTGCTCTTCTTCTGATCTCTTGCAAGCTTCTTTCGTACACTTCAGGGAATTTTTCCAAGATCGACAAATAGTGCATGTCCTTGTAATATTTCGTGAGCCTAAAGGATTTTTCATCCAATGCATTTACTTTCTCATGTCGCTCGGTTAGAGCACTAAAGCTCTTCAGCTTATTTGATATTTTCTCCTTCAGTGCAATTTGAACTAACGAAACATCACCGATAAAATCTCGAAGCTTCCTTCCGTTGTTGATCTAGTATAACATCAGTCACATTACTGAGAAAGTCTAGACAAGAGAATTACCGTGACTGTTTCAATTTTTTGAGAGAGATCGTCAAGGGCTCGGATAATTGATTTTGCTTGAGTCTCGATAGGTCCGACATGCGCTTTCCCAAACTCATAAATATCTGATTTAGACACCTTAGAGCCCTTTTTCTCGAGTAGCATTTTGAACTCCTGGAAATCTAATGCAGAAAAAAAGAGATAGATTCTTCAAAGCATGATTTCTGCTTACGAACATCGAAAATGTCGATAAAAAGCTGCTCTTGATGTTTAATCTCATCTTGGATTTCAGTCACACCGCGGTCGATATTCTCAGTTATATTATTGATTGAGGCATCATAATCTTGTATTTCCTTTGAGATTTCTTGAGATTTTTGTGATATTTTGTCTATAGACCAAAATAGCGTTTAATCTCCAAAAATTCAAGGTTTTTTTACCTTGATTCTGCTCACAGGCTGCTTTAAGTGCCTTAATCTTCTCCACATTAAAATAATCTAGCAGGTATCTCTTGCCTTCTTGCTGTAATGAGGTATGCACTTCAGTTTTCGCCAGCTAACAACGAATATTAGCACATTTATTATTTAATTGTTGTTGTGTTATACATAAGCAAGTGTATCTTCAAACCTCTCGAGCGTTGGCTTGAATACGCTGATTTTCGAGTTAAGCTCTTTGATTTTCTCATCAAAAAGTTTCCTTTTCTCGTTATAGTATTTAACTAAATTTTTCTTTGCACATGTTTCTGCATCACGTTGGCGGTTTAGCCTCTGGCATTTTCCCAGTGCGCTTTTTATCTCAGATTTTATGTATGAAAATGCAGACTAAAAAGCGTTAAATCAGAAACGCTGAGGTGATTGAGTAGATTTATTACAATGATCCGATCAAAGGTGTCCCGACTTCTATCATCGAGGTATTTTCGAATGTCCTCGCCTAAGTGAGCTTCATAGGTTCCATAGGTGAATAAAATCGATGATTCGCTCATTTCTTAGGGTGATTTATAGCAACTGCAAAGGAGAATGCGAATTTACGCTTTTGGAGGGACGGGTTATCTAGAACGAGTTGAAAGTCTTCGTTTGAGGGCTCTTCTCGATAGAATTCTCGGTTGAATATATACAAAGTCGTATCCTAGCTCACTGTGAGCAGGCAAAGAGAGAACAGGTTACGCTTTCTATCACTTCAGCGATTAAGTTTTTTGCTTCGAGTTGCTTTCCATCGCTTCTGAGGATAATTTGGTGAATTTTTGGAATGGAAAAATCATTTTCAATGGTTTGTTGTAGTTTCGCCACAGTTTGACCAAGGTAATCAGTTATAGGGTAGTCTTGACTGCTGCCATTTTCTGCGAGGACCAAGTGCATGACTTTGGGTTTTTCTTTTGCGATAATGGCAAAATCGAATCGATTCTTTTTGCCCGACATCATAACTAGCCTGTTATCAATAGAAAATTAGATTATTTTTATTTAAATTTTCTCTCAGAGCAAGCACCCTCTATCCTTAGCCCTTACTGCTAGAACGTAGTGAGGATGATCTCACAAACGTCTCTAGCCAAAAAAGACTAACAATTTAACTCTTTTTGATTGGCCTATTCAAGGAAGAGTCGTAAACTCGAGACTCCTTAAATTCATTTTTTTTTTCTTTCATCACTTCCCTTTGCTCTACTTCTCATTCCAGATAGTAATTATTCGATCTGAGTTGCTTCTCTTCGACTGGTTTGTTTATAACAAGCTTTTTCTGATGAAGACTTAAATTCCTTTGAAACTGATCCATTCGAATATTTCCATTAAAATAAAAAATTAACTTGGAGAAACTGCGAAATCAATGATTGCTTCACTAAAATCGTACGCTCAGTCTCTCACCAAGAACCTCTTGGGGTCTACGTCCGAGTCAAAGCAAAAAGCAATAAACTATAAGGACCTAGCATCTTATTATCCAGAGATTGAGAAGAGTGATTGGGGTGTGGTTATTTTTATAGGCAATGAAGATCCATGGACTGGAAGAAATTGGTGTCCGGACTGTGTGAGGGCTGAACCACATATAGAAAAGAAATTGATGCCTCTTTGCAAGGAGAAGAATATTCCAATTCATTTTGTTGAAGTTGGAGGGCGAGATGAGTATTAATCTAATTCTTTGAGATGTTGCAGAATTTTTTAGGTGGAAGGATAAGAAACATCCATTGAGATTACATAAGATGTGGCAAATTGTTTCGATTCCAACTATTGTTCTTTTGAATAAAGTGAGGAAATGAATGTTGCTAATTGAGTTTAAATTTTCTCAAATGTATATAGGGGAGACCGCAGAGGAAGATAAGTGATCATCACTGCGAGAATGATGAATATCTCGAATTGCTTTTGGAAGACCTCGAATAGAGAGAGAGATGCTGCTGGTGATCCAAACAGAAAACTCCGATCCTTTATTTTTCACATTGAGAGTTTGTATCACCCGGTTCCTCGAAGAATACATGGGAAGCTGTATGCATATTTTCTGTTACATTTTCTATCATAAGATATGAAAAACATCAGTAAATGAACTTCAGAGAGATACAAATACGTTGTAGAGCAAGATTACCAGATTACTCAATTTATTAATGTGACGCATATGCATTAAATTAGCGTGTACAAGAACTATGTTGTGCTTTAGAAGGATTTATATTATGAAGCCAAAGAAGATATTCAAACAAAATTCATATGAATTCAAAAGAAAAATCATTCAACACAGATTTTGAGGATTGAGATTGATAAAGGACCGATGAACTGAAGTGCCGCCCTTTACTTTCTCTCAAATGATAAAAGTTCTCAATTATATTATTGAGCATTCTTCTCTGCTTGCTCAATTCTCAACATGTATTTCACACCAAAAGATACTGTTTCTACAAAGAAATATATTTATTTTATAAAAAAAAATGCCTTTATTTGAAACAGGTTAAAGTTAGTAAAAAAGAAGAATTTGATAAATAAAGATTAATGTCATTTAAATTGCCAAACAGCTCTTGCAATTTAGGATCTGTGCTTTTTCTCATTCGTACTCAGGTTCGAACTTTCATTTATTTGTGTATCCATCGTCGAATGGTCACTTCCAATAAAACATAATTAGTTTCATATCTTTTGAAAAAAATCTTACTATCCAATCAAATGAGCAAACTTTTCGTCTTCATACTCTGGTAGTGGGGTCCTCTTGCGATGAGTGTTAGTGTTTGTAGACAAGGACTCTTGACTCGACACAGTCTTTTGAGTTCCATACCGTACTTCAAGCATCTAAAGACAGGATAAACATTCACCACCAAATTCAATTAGTAAAAACAATACCTGTCTCCAGTGAGCGTTTTCCTTTTGTAGAGAAGTCACGACCTCTGTTACATACCCTATTTGCTTGATAATTTCCTTTTGATTGTTCCTAACAGCTGTCACTTCGTTCTGCAGAGATTTCAGCACCGCCAACAGCTCCGAAACTTCAGAACGCTCTTGCATTTGATTATTTTTGCTACTTTTCGGTGTTCGGTTGTTACTGATGGCACCATCAACAGAAATTTCAGTCTGATGCTTTGAGCCCGAAACCCTTGCTACCTCATCGAATACAAACACTTTAGGACTCGTTCTACCATTTTCTCCTTTCTTCTCCTTCATTGCCTTACTAGCCACCCGTGTATCCTCTTCACTGATTATTTTACTTGGTGTAATTTGATTCATGCTCTCGCAAACTGGAGTTCCTGGGTGTTCTGATGTTTTACTTGAATTCAGCGAAGGTGATTGTCGTTGCTTATTGAGTAGTTTGAGAAAATTCTTGGCTTCTTCCGGCGAGATCTTTTTATTGATATTCAGTTTGCTTTTCACAGCGGTTTCTTTTATTTCTGGCTGAGGAGCAACCAACTTACTTTTCTGCAAAAGGCCTCCGCTCTTTGGGCTCGGAGTGACTCCATTACTACTACTAACCCTCGGAGAACATTTCGTTTCGATCTCGTTTGGAGCATGAGTTCTTTTCCCATTATAATTCCTTGCACTAAATTGAAGCCCTTCGCCGAGACTGTTTGTGCGAGTATGCGTTTCTTTTGAGCTAACTGAGAGCTTATCGGATTTAAAATCTGAGCTTTCGATGGAATGATGCCTTTCGTAGATGACATTGAGGCCAATTATAGAGCCAAGCATCTCTGGATCTATTTTTCGTTGAGGCTGTTTTTGAGGTAAATTTGTATTTGCACCCTCGGAGTACGATAAATTTCGCCGTTTGATGATCGAAAGAGGGTTTGAGTCGTTTTTAGGATATTTAGGAACTATATAGCCGGACGATTTAGGCACTTCTTCTATGTCTTCCACTATAACGTGCTTTTCTGCGACTATGGCATTAGAGGCCTCAACGGCTTTTTGGGTTCGTTCTGAGTTGATTATGTTGTAAGTATTGACCATGTCTTGCAATATCTCTTGTCTGTCCGATGAGGGGACGTTTAACAGACGAGCCATGTCGTAGACGGTGGACGATTGAGTGCGTCTATGCAGGTTTTTGTTCTTTTTGGTGGTAGGTTGTCCAGACTGCATAGGACCAAGGTACTTTCTTTAATTCAATTCAAATGTTAATTATTTGATGAGTGTAATGAAATTTTGGAATGATTGGAGAATCAGAGAGTGGATGTACCGAAAACGCATTTTATCCAAATAAAAGAAAAAATAAAAGCGGAAAATGCTGGGAAGGTTTCAACCAAATATGACAAGAAAAAGATATTATTAGCACGCCTTAGAGGTACTGAATCGCTCAAATGCTTAAAGAGTTGACGACATTCGCCACCATTTTCTCAGAAATAAAGCGCTGAAATTTCGTGAGATTAACAGGTTTCAACTTTTGTCTTCGATGAAGCCTTCATTTCTCTTAGACTCTTTTGTTAGAGGCTGTGCTTATGGTTATGACGGTCCCACAAGTCATATTCCTAGAAAAAATGATTACTGTTGTGAGTCTTCGTTATGAGTGGATAATTCGAATGAGTCGTTATGCCAAATTACTATTTTTATCGAAGTAATTGAAATTGCAGATTAGTTGACTTTCAGCTCTAACTAACAGCTGCTGTAATCACACTAAAATCTCACGAATTCTTTAAGAAATGAAGAGAATATTAGGGATGCAAGATAGTTATTCTTTTATGTTATGACGACCATGATGCTTTGCAATTTGTGAATATCAGTCAGTCTTCTCTTTCATAGAATGAATAATAAGCAGTTTTCTATGCTAATTGCTAGCTAATTACTCAAAATTGCTGAGCATAAACGCGACCGTTTCCTTTCATGTTACAGAGAAATAAATTCTTTAGTTCCCTTCGAATGAATAAGATAACTAGAACCAAAAGTTGTATTGCGTTTCTTTCTCCTCTTGAATTCAGTGGGTTACAACACAGAAGGTCAAAAGTGCAAGGATACTTTTTTTGAGAACTAAAGAACCATCAGTTTCCTTTAGCAACCAAATAACTAAGAAATTTCACTCATCTCACCTCGAATGCGTAACAAAACTAGCTAGTCCAACAGAAAACACACTGAAATTTTCACGATTTAGTAACCGGATCTTTGTTTAAAAAAATGCATAACTTTGAATGAAATAGAAAGAAATATAAATCCACAAATACAGTAAATCAGCTTAACTCAAATGATCAATCCAGTCTCTTCCTCCCTTGACCTTCTCTCTATCCATCTTAGTCGTCAAACTGTTGTTTCTCCACATTCCAGCATTGGCAAGGTGCTACCAAAAAAAGATTAGCACAAATCATCAATATTTAGCGTATACATCAGTGAATTTGCCGTTCAATCCATAGCGAGTCTCTGCTTTGACTATTGAATTTCCAAACCGTTAGCAAAAACCAAGGTAAGCTATCTTTACGCATAGTAGAACCCGATCCAATTGATCCTGTTGTTGTTTTGTAGAGTAAAGCTGCATGTTTTTTGAAAAATTCTAACACAACCAATTAGCTTCCGATTTTCAGTGATCGTTACCTTCATCTTCTGCAGAGTAAATCTTCTTCTTGGCTAATTGAGATGGAGAGGCGTCGAGATCCTCCATTTGAACTTTTTAATAATTTTTTTTTAGTTTGTTATAAAAAATTCCGAAAAACCTGTTCCTAATAACTCAATTAACTGATGATTAAACTCGTCGAAGCATAACAGTTTTTTTCTCTGGATAAATTCAGAAAGAGGAAGAACCCACTATAATCCACTATCTCCTTAAAATTTAATTGAATTTTCAGCAGATCCTATGCTAATTCTCTCAATGCTATCATAAAAAACTGCAAACTGTTGTTAGGAAGCTAACGAAAGTTAATTGATTGCAATGTAGATCGCCTAAGATTGTTCTATCATACAACTTTTTAAAATATTATGTTGAAAAGAGTTTGCCTTTGTCACATATAGACCACAAGACAAGGATATAAGAGAAAAGGGGGTTAGTTATGCCTAAAAGCCTTCATCGAAGCCCAGTTTTTGTAGATGAAGATGTAAAAAACTGGGTATAAAAGTGGTAAAACCACACAGTAGTGGTAGTCGGTTCTCATGAAGTCAATGACTGCATGTCCAGTCTCAGGAAGGAATTTGGACCCTATCATCCAGAAAGATAGGATCACAAAACCAACAAATGTCAGGAATATTGTGAGGTAGCCTGACATAATGGTGAGTTCAGGGTCCTGGTATTTCTGATGAGTCAAAAAATCAACACTCTTTTGAGTAGGAGCCTCAAGTCGTATAAGGTACTGAGGGTTGAATATATTGCAATTTTCTCCCTCAACCGTCTGTTTTTGTTTGAATTCATTGATCTCTGGAAAGCTTTCGGAGCTGGAACGGCTGGCGGTAGAGCCGCTCGCGTTTTTGGATAGTTTTAGCTGGGTTTCGGCATCGAATTTGGTTTTCAATTCCGATTTTCCATGGGATTTGCCATCAGCGGTGCTGATGACGTTGAAAATGTTGGTATTATAGTTATTGATATTGATCACATTGAAGGTCTGCCCTGGTTTGAAGGCGTTTCCTTGAGTGTCGTAGCTCATTGAAGGCGGTTTTTTCTGGGATCAAATTTTCTTTTTTGGTAATTTATAGATCTTTGCTATCAGTTTTAATTATCAGCATATCCGTCAATTCAAAATACGTTACCTTTAACATACTTCTCAAGTATGAGCGCTAATTAACAAAATTACGATCTGAATCACGATACTAATTTTAGAGCAGAATATCTGAGAATTCGTTTAAATTAGAGATCGAAAAATTCATTTGCCATTAAATCCGTGTATTCCATGCACATCATGCTAAATACTACACTCAATTGAAAAAGAATATAACAAAATACACCGATCCATACTTTGGTGGAACAGCGAACTAGAAATAAGAAAACCCCACATTTATGGTGGTAGTTTCGATCATTGTTAGGTTAGCGCTTATACAGTACTAAGCGGAGTGATTCAGAATGAAATACTCGCCAAGAAAAAAATTAGAGTTAACGATATAATTAAGCTAATACTACTGAATCCTTGCTTACTGATGGGTGCTTACAGTTCAACGAATTCCAGTTAGAATAATTCTGTTGAACATTTAGATTCAAAATACAGCATTGAGGTAGTATAGGCCAGATATGGCCACAGACCGCTAGTTGCTCGAATAAATTGGTGAGAGAGTCTGCCGCAATGGCTTAGAAAAAAATTCCTATTCGCAGATTGAGAGCTCTTAGCAAGTGTTATGCAGATAGTGTCATAGCTTTGAGAGTGTGATTATTTTGGAGATAGTTCAAAAATATTTGCTTGAATAAGTAACCCTTAATCTCTGTTTTGCATCTCATTGTTTTAAAATTCATCTGACTAAAACCTCTAGAGAGAGGCCAACCTATTGTCCGAAAAATTAAATGATAATTGGTTGACTGGCTGCTTTATGAAAGAGCGTGAAGAGATCTGCATCTAATATCTTTTGTTAAGAATGTGGACCGTTCATTTCATCATGTCGAGAGTTGATTTTAGTGATTGTCGATTCCAATTTAGAGTAATTGGGGTTAAAGCGCTTTTTGAGAATATAATAGCCAATGCCGGCCACTGCATTGGAAAAGTGGGCGAACTGAGCTAAAGTATGCATCGAGTTCTTGACCCATTGTTTTTTCTGCACACATTACAGGAGTTAAAACCATAAATACTATTTGCGAAATCACGAAATTTTGATTAAATTAATGAAGTTAACTATTTCAGATAAGATCAGATTTTAAATATTATGCACTCTTTTCCATGACTCAGGTGCAAAGCCCTAATAGATCTGCAAAACCAAAGCTAGGCGTTTTTTTTTTTGTAGATCAACGGTGGACTCGAAAGTATATCTGATAAACCAAGAACAAAAAAGCTTTCCAAAATCTGCTGAGTAAGAATTTTCATGAAAAGGATTTTCCGTTCTGACAAACCACGAATTACATTCAACTTTCTTTTCCCTTTGAATTCATTCTTCTGACACAATAATATTGAAATCTCTTCTCCTTAAATGCCTCAAAGCAGAATTAAAATCTTTTAAAATTTGCTTTAAACTCATAGTATAGTTAATTTTTTTCTCAAAATGCCAACTGGTTTGGCTTTTCTTTATCTCCTCGGAATCAAGTAGTAATGCAGATCCTGTACTGTCAATAGTTCGCATCGAACGTAAGAAATTTAAAATTCCATTTCTTTTCCGGATTAATTTTCTTATATATATAAGTAAGTCGCTTTATATCTACGGTTTCATATATTATGTGTTACAAATCAGAAATCATCAAGATATTGATCGAATGAGCTTTTCTGATTGGTTAAATTTACGCTTGTTTTACATCAAAAAAGTAGAACTCTTCGTATAAAATATAAATATTATGGAAAATAATTCATTTGCATCGACAACTTGCTCTTCTCTTCAAAACGATTCTGTGAAGAAGAGCATTAAGAACGACAGTGTCCGGTACAAAAGAAAAGGTATAATTTCTTAACAAACAACTATTTTGCATTAACACGCACATCAATCCAAGGATATGGCCTGATCATTGCTATTCTGGCAGCATTGGGGTACTTTACCATCTTCCCAAAGTTTCTCAATCACATTTATCCAAGCCTCGTTGCTGGATGGGACCGTACTAAGCTCTCTTTCTTTCAACATTTACATTGACAATATAACAGATAGATGGTTTTTCCTCTTAACTGCTGGTGCTGTGCATTTTCTCGCTCATGTCACCTGCTACATTTTTAGTTATTTCATCTACTCTGCAAAGTTGCCTTTCTTTGAAAGATATAAAGCCAATGACGTAATTTTCTCTTTTTTTGATAAGTCACTAAATCCTCTATCAAGTCTCCTTGGCCTTGGGACGCTGACCCAAAAGAGTGGAGAAAACTCTTGAAAAAATCATTTCTGCTCTTCTTGGTTAACAGCTTGATAATTGGTCCCCTAATTACCTATGCTGATATATTAACCAGCGGGGTTTTTGTTCGAATGTCTGTTGAAACCCTCCCTAGCCTGTATCTGATTGTTCTTGATGAATGAATTGATTATACTAATAATAATGCTTTAGTAAGGATACTATCCTGCAAGTCTCGTTCTGCATGATCATAGAAGACTTCTGCTTCTATTGGGGTCACAGGCTTCTCCACCATCCTCTCCTCTATCCATACGTTCACAAAATCCATCACGAGCATGTGCAAACGATCTCTATCGCTAATGAGTATGTTCATCCAATCGAATTCTTACTTGCTGGTCTGGTAACCCTTGTGACCTTTATTAAACCCTCAGCTAATAACGTTCGAAATTAGCTGCCTTCTTCAATAGGACCTAAGTTGCTGGGGAAACAAATGCATATTGTAACGTTATGGATCTGGTTGGCACTTAGAAGTGGAGAATCTGTGGAAGGCCACTGCGGATATGATTTCTCTTGGAGCCCCTTTAGACTGCTACCATTGAGCGGGTCTGGTACCTACCACGCATACCATCACTCAGCAAATGTCGGAAATTATGGCTCGTTGTTCACGTTTTGGGATACTGTTTTCAAAACGAACAAAGACTATTGGAGATGGTTGTCAAAGCGCGAAAAGGTATTCATTTAATGGTCTAGTAAAAAGTATTCTGAGTGTTTTGGTTTTTACGCTGTAGGAATCAAAGCTGAATGAGATAAGAAGCTCGTTAAACAAGATGCAATCTAAGCCCAAAGTAGACTCAGACTATATAGCGTCCAAGCTTGATGGAAAGGTTAAGGAAGGGGAGAATCAAGAAGCGAGCAGCCATCAAAAGAGAAAATAGTTGGGATCTTCTGAAATTAGTCATCAGACACATCTTAAGATATTTAATAACAGATCCCGTAGTCATTTATACATAAATACTCGGGACTTTTTATATGAAAATCAATGAACCTATCAAATAATGTTGATCTATTCTGTACTTTACAGTGGGAAAAATAAACCAAAAGAATAAGAAACAAACATGTGAAATCTCATTTACAAAATTTAAGTCTCTTGTTTGGTTGACATTAAGTCGAACTCATTATCGAAAGATTAATAACTCGGTTCCAGAAACGGCCTCAAGGTCTTCAATGACAACAAGAAAAGACAACAAAGAAGATCTGAGGACAAGCAATGTACAGCGAGAGCAAAAGGAAGGAGACACCGTTCAAGCTACCGACCTCAAGAAGGAAGAAAAGTCTTATGAAGACACAAACTTGTAAAGGGACATTTACAGTTAAATAAAAAGACTTAATTCATAATTCTTTTTTAGTTGTATGAACTCTTTAAACTCACAAAGACCTCTCAACGAAAATTACTGTATACTCTCATTGCGGCTGAGCAATCCTAATTTAAAACTAAACTGAAAAGATTGGAGTAAAGAACTGAGGTTTCTGGAGGTTATAGAGACGAGATTGCTGATAATCTATCGTACTGCCTCATTTGTAAGAAAATGAGTGTCCCAATAGATGGTATTGCACTTGAATCCGGCAAACCTTGGTAAATGGACAGATGATGAAGAACTTTTTACGTTAAGCAAGTCGAATCTGGTCAGATTAATAGCTTTCACTTTCTTTTGGTTAATTTCACTAGAAAAGTTTACTTCAAACTCACGAAAAATTCTTTTAAGATCCTTTAAAGCGCTTTCTGCCACTCAAAAACCACTTCTCCACACCACAGAGTGAGCGCCACAGAGAAGATTTGTTATAATTTATTGAGTAAGTTGCGCTTCAACAAGGGTATTTATTTGCATTGCCATGTTTCAAAAAGGACCTTATTTAATTGTATTGCAGCTATTCAGTGTGAAACAACTAGAGTTTTGAGTGAGTAGATATTAAATTGAGAGTGAAGTGCAGAAAATATCTAAATAAATTTACAAGAATAAATTCAAGAAATGGTGGAACCAGCAGCTGAGTGTGAAAAATTTAAAATCATTAAGACACTAGGTGAAGGAGGCAATGGAGTGTAACTAACCTGTTGTCTTATGATTGATATTGATAATTTCTCACTAGAGCGAAGCTCGCTTTGAAGATAGATACCAAAGAACTAGTGGTTCTCAAAATTCTGAAAAAGGATGTCTGCAAAGAGGACGAAAAAGAAATTAAGATGCTCAAAAAGCTCGACCATGACAATATCACTAAGTTTCTCGATTTTATCCCAGGAGCTAGATATAAAAAGAAGACAGGAAAAGAAATAGTCAAAAATATCATCGTGATGGAGTTTGCGAGTCGAGGTGACTTCTTCAATCTCATCATTGCAAGTGCAACAAGACGAGGAACAGGCCTTTCTGAGGCAACTACCAGAGCTTTTTTCAAACAAATGGTCGAAACCGTTGAATATTGCCATGACCAAGGAGTTGTCCATCGGGATATAAAGCCAGAGAATATTCTGTTAGATGCTGACTATAATGTGAAGCTCGCAGATTTTGGTTGGGCAACAATATTAGACTCAAAAAAGCATAATACAAAAGCAGGAACTGAGAGGTGACTACTATAATCTGTTGGAATATAACTAGTTATGAAATAGATATCGGGCTCCAGAGATGTTTCTGTTCCAATCTTACGAGCTTACTCCCATAGACATCTTTTCTCTTGGAATTATCCTGTTCATGATGAGAATTGGAAACCTTCCTTTTGACGGGGCAATAGCTAGCGATACCTATTATCAATACTTTTTCAAAAACAAACCCGAAGTTTACTGGGAAGCAGTCTCAAAAAACAAAATCAACGAAGAGGGCCTCCTCACTGAAGAATTTAAGGAACTTATAGAAGGGATGCTTAGACGTGATCCTGAGCAACGATACACAATTCAGGATATAAAAAATTCAAAATGGTATCAAGGTGAAATAGCTGATAAAGGGGCTATTGAAGAAGAGTTCGAGCTCTTAAGAAAGACTTTGAAGAGAATCTATAAAGAAGAAATGATAGACCTAAAAAATGAAAGGAAAACCAAAGTGGCAAAACCACTAATGACAACCGAGGAAGAAAATACAATAACATTGGAAGAAGCAGAAGAAACCAAAAAGGAAAAAAATGCCAAGGTCTATCTGAGACCATACAGAAGTGTATATTTTTTTTTTATTTAACTAAGTGATTAATTGTCTATTCACTTAAAGCTGGAATCACCCGATGATCTGGAGGCATTCTTGGATGAGCGGCTATCAGAGCTGGAGATTGATCTCTCTAAGGATACTTCGAGAAAAATCAAGACCCAACCTGATGAGCTGAACGATGCTTGCACTATGGCTTTCAACCTAGACTTGCAGCTACTTTTCAAGAGTCTAGTGTACGTTTCGAAGACCCTCTTCCTTGATTCTGAGATCTCCACAAAAGCTTATGCAGTACGAGGATTAGTCTCATAGCACCATATGACCATGTGTATTTCTTTTTAGATCAGCAAAGGAGTCTTCCAGATTAGCAAAGAAAACCCTGAGTGGGCCGAGGTAAAAATTAGCATTTACCAAGTTGGTAAAGAAGGAGAGTATGTCGTAGAATGCATGAAAAAGAAGGTATGTCATGTCTTTCCTCTGTTATGAAGGCTGATGTCAATAATATTCTCTAGGGTGATTACTATGCTTTCAGTGAGTTCGTTGATGAAAAGTTTTTCCCAGCTCTTGTGGATCTCGTTAAATTGTCTTCTTAACGATTCCTTATAACAATTATTCCTAACAAATTTCATAAGTTTGTATGAGCAGTATCAATTCTCAAAGAAACAATACTAAAATAGAACTACAAACTGATTTAATCATTGAATATTGATGATAACAATTGGCAATTATGCGACTTTCAGAGTTAAAGCACATTGTTGTAAATTGAATGCGATTTCAAAATCAAAATAGAAGTGAGCACCTAAAATGACGATAGGAGTTAGTAGTTATGATCCGAATAACACATTCCTTCGCTATTTCGACTGAACTTGAAGTTGAAATTTAATTAAGGTCTTTCATTTTACAAGATCATTACCTTAGCAAAGATATAATAGCCAACGCCAAAAGTGAGCAATCCGAGTGATCGTAAACATTAGTTTCTTAGTTAAATTATTGTCTTGCACATATCACTCAAGATAAACCATAAATATTATGTGTTTAATAGGCAATTAAATTAGATGCTAATCGTGGAATATTGATTAAATTGATACGCATTAATTATTTTGGAAGTGATCAGATTTTCGACCATCTTCTAAGACTTCAGAAAACTTTATCCATTCAAACTGCAACTCCAGAGCCTGAAAATAAACGAAACTTTGTTTATTGATGTGCTTGAAAAGGTATCAGACAAACGAAGAATAAAAAAACTTTTTAAAAAAAACCAAAAAAACCCCAAAATCCGCGGATAGCAACTTCCCTGAAAGAGATTTTGACACCTGGACTGATACTATAACTTAAATTCAACTTTGTATTCCTTTTCTTCTGTGTCTATAACTCCAAAAATTTCTCAGCGTGAGCCTTATCTCAAACTTGCTCCGCACATTAAATTATTTCCAAGATCCCACTCAACAAAGCATTTAGTGTTTATTTTTATTTTTTTCTTTCACTTCTCTGAATTAACAAGTATTTACAAGCCCTGTGATAATGAAGCTCCCATCGAAAGGAGGAGAAGAAGAGAAAGGAAAAAACTGACAATTCTTTCTCTGGGTTCAAAAATTTTTTCTTATCAAAATTAGATTGCTTCCCCTCAACGATTTCATTCGGTCTGACACCTAATTGCGTTTTTGGTTTTTCAGTCGAACTGAGTAATAAGGAGTTAGAAATTAGAATTCAGGAAGTTAATGTTCGAATGAGTTTCTGATTAATTAAATTTCTGCTCATTTTACTCTAAAAAAAGGAGCACAATCCGTATTAAAATATAAATCAAATGGAAAATAGCTCATTTGCATCGACCACCTGCTCTTCTCCTCAAAACGATTCGGTGGAGAAGATCATTAAGAACGACAGCGTCCGCTACAAAAGAAAAGGTATGATTCCTCATGTTTACTCACATTAATACACATAATTTCAAGGGTATGGTCTGATAGTTGCTATCCTGACAGCACTAGGATACTTTACCCTCTTCCCAAAGTTCCTCAATTACATTTATCCAAACCTCGTTGCTGGATGGGACCGTACTAAACTCTCTTTCTTTCAAAACTAACACTGATGATATAACAGCAAGATGGTTTTTGTTCCTTACCGCATCCGCGGTGCATTTTCTCACTCATGTCGCCTGCTACATTGCTAGTTACTTCATCTACACTGCAAAGTCTCAGTTCTTCGAAAGATATAAAGTCAGCGGTGTAAGTTCTCTTGTGCTGATCTCGTAATCAAAATCTTCTTTTAAGGCTCCTTGGCCATGGGACGCCGACCCAAAAGAGTGGAAAATACTCTTCAAAAGATCAGTCCTACTCTTTTCCACTAACAGCTTGATAGTTGCGCCGATAATGACTTCTCTTGATATATTAACCAGTGGGATTTCCGTTCGAATGTCTGTTGAAACCCTCCCTAGCCTGTATCTGATTGCTCTTGATGAATGAATTGATTATAATAATAATGCTTTAGTAAGGATACTATCCTGCAAGTCTCGTTCTGCATGATCATAGAAGACTTCTGCTTCTATTGGGGTCACAGGCTTCTCCATCATCCGCTCCTTTACCCACACATTCACAAAATCCATCACCAGCACGTGCAGACGATCTCTATCGCTAATGAACACGCTCATCCTATCGAATTCATACTTTCTAATTTGGTAACTCTTGTGATATTTATTACCCTCGGCTAATAAGGTTCGGAATTAGCTGCCTTCCGTAATAGGGCCAAAGCTGCTAGGGAAACAGATGCATATTACAACGTTTTGGATATGGTTAATCCTTAGAATCGGAGAGTCTGTGGACGGCCATACAGGATATGACTTCTCTTGGAGTCCGTTTAGACTGCTACCATTGAGCGGGTCTGGCACCTACCACGCATACCATCACTCAGCAAATGTCGGAAACTATGGCTCGCTGTTCACGTTTTGGGATACTGTTTTCAAAACGAACCAAGAATATTGGAGATGGCTGTCGAAGCGCGAAAAGGTAATCATTTTGTAAAAAGCATTCTGAGTTTTTATATTTTTGTTGTAGGAATCAAAGTTCAATGAGATCCGAAGCGTGTATAACAAGATGCAATCAAAGCTCAAAAAAGACCCAGCTTATCAAGCATCCAAACTTGATGGAGTATCAAAGAAAGGGGAGAAACAAGAAGTTCGCAGCCATCATAAGACAGAGTAGTAGTTGGAACTTTCTGAAATTAGTTATCAAATCATTAAGGTACTGAAGGATAACAGAAGGAAAATTACACAGTTTAGGATAATTAATTGAGAATTAAGATTAGATGAATCATGTCCAAGCTTTAAAGTAAACATTTTAAGCCATCTCGTTTATGAAAACCCTTTCATACTCAGTGTATTTCGTGAAAAATATCTGAAATTGAGCTCTCATTAAAGTGCATCATTGTAATTAGCGAGTCCATAAGCGGTATGTTGAATAGCGAGAGGCGGAGAAGTTGCAGAAAATGTTTCTTACTAGAACTCGCTGATCCTCTCATAAAATAGCTTTTTAAGGGAACAGTGTTAGTAGTTTCCTCTCCAATCAACCTGACACTTTGCCTCCAGACTGTTTGAATAGAATAGAGATATGTAAAATACTGGTTGAAACCACTTGCAGAATGGTGGAGAAATTATATTATTTTAGTATTTCCTGGCTTATGTTAGCATTATAGTAGAGGAAATTACTTTTCTGTTGTGCTTGTGATTCTACATTACTGAGAATTGATTCCAACCACGGTGAATAGTAATGTAGAGTACTTCTTATTTTATGTAATGGTTATCGAGATAAATGTTTTCTCTTCATTATTAATATTATACTGCTTATAATTTGAAAAGAAGTGATATTCTTTAAATGAGCATCTTTCGTCAGAGAATCAAAATATTTGAACATAGATATAGCAGTTTTAATCTTGCTACCCACAACAATTCGCTTGTTATCATCCAGTACGATATAAATATAGAGCCGACAGGTTAGAAAAACATTACTACTGAATTACCATGGAAGAAAATTTTGCTCTGTTTACCTTTACCCTACAATTCTTTTTTTAAATCGTTATAAATTTTAGACTGTAAAACTCAATTCAAAATATCCAATACCTTTCACCATTCGATTTTATATGATTTGAAGTCTGCTGCTATCATGTATACTCATACAATACTTGATTCTATTCAAATTATCTCCAATATACCATCACTGAGATTCTGATCTGAATCTTCAAATTTCAAATCAATTTTTTAAAAAAGAATTATTAAGCGTATTGATTTTTTTTTTATCAAATGGTCTTTCAAATTTACAAACACTTAAACTAAACTACATTAGCCTGATAGTAATGAAACTGAGTTAATAATGGAGATATCATCACATGCTTCTCAGCGGTTTTCCAATGTACTTACAATATTTTTATTTCTTGTAGATGAAATTTACGAGCAATAAGCATCGACCACAATAAAGAATAGATATCATACTTCGCTTCTTAAAGTATGTATCACTCTTGTCTCTTCATACTATCTATTGAATCAATAGAAAATCCTATATATATAATATCACTTCTATTTAACAAGATCGTAGATAAATGTTGTCGTGCTGTAGATAGCGAATAGGATCATCGCAACGATGAAGAATTTGAGGAACATTTTCTCGGTGGCATTTCGAGCCTTCAGGCATTTCATGTAGAACAAGGCAGGGAAAATATACGAAATCTTTTCAATTCATTAGAAATTTAGAGGCAAAATGAAGTTTCATTACCATAGGGTAAGCTGTAGTACCCAAGAACCCAATACCCAAACTGATCTTCGGAATGAACATACCAACGGCCATTTGACTGTACGTGATGCCTAAATAACAATTAAAACATTTGCTCTTTGCGACTATGTCAGAGGCTTACAGAATACGAGCAAGGCATGTCTCCAGAAAGGTTCATTTCTTTCATTTGCAGGGATGTCACTCATGTGCGGAAAGATTATATCATTCAATGAGTCTTTAGTTGGCTTGACGCTCAGAGGAGTTGCCAGCATGATCTCCACACCAATCAAGATGTATGCCTGGGTTAAAAAATAAGCAATTGCAGAGAAAATGGGAATTTACAATGACAATGGGGATAGGATTGGAAATATAATTGAGGAGAATGTTTCCGGTTGCATCTAACACACTCACATCACTAGCGAAGGTGATATATCCGAATGTTCCGACGAGGGTGTAGATAACAAACACAATCGACATGTTTCTTCTCAACACCTTCTTCATTCTGCGTCTTGATGGTCTTTGAAGTTCCTAATGTGCAGAAGAAGGGTTTGCAATGAGCTATATATGTTGCTATTTACATGATAGACATCCAAGGTGTTGACTTGGCACATGAACGCAAAGAACGCCACTGGAGTCGTTTTTGCTATGCCCGCGAACTTGAAGAGATTTGAGCCCAGGAAAACTTGTTTCACATTTTCGCTGAAGTTTCCAATAACGAAGGACTCGCCAATAATCGTGCAACTGAGGTAGATAATGAAGACGAATCCAAGAAGACAGAAGTATCTCAGAGCCGCGAGCTCTCTTGCCAAAGAAAGCGGGAACACTACCAAGGTCTATAGATTTTACTCATCAGCGATGAAATAAGTCACGACTGTTTACCGTGAAAACTGGAGGCCAGAACAGACCATCGGTTGCAGCTGTTTTGAATAAGAAACGATAAATTTTTTACTCATTTGAAGGAAGCTTTACTGATCCATGAAGGAGCGTCCTTAAAGAACACTTGCATTGACTTACCTAGCAGATTATTAATCTCGTGGAGATGTAAATGATCCGAAAACGCAAAAATAGTAAGTTACCAATGTTGTGTAGACGACAATTCCTCCCCAATTGTTGAGGAAGAAAATGATTTTGACAAAGAATTCAAACTTTGGGCCATAGAGCTCCTTTGCTAATGCCATGTAGGAGTATTTCTTCGTGTGATCAGCGGATCTCACCTTTGCATTGTCAGCTTTATCTTACGAGATCAGTTGATTACCAGCAGCATGTTTGAGTAATATCCGAGATACGCACAAAAGACCAACTGAATAATACCCCAGATAATCCCTGAATCAGCCATTGCATACGGCAGCGAGAGGACACCTGTTTAGTAAAAAATTTGTAAGAGTTGACAATTTTGACCAGCCCACCTGCTCCAATAGTTGCGCTCATCAGCGTGAAAATGCTTCCTTTGACTGATCCTTTAGAAAAGCGGTTTTGGAGAAGTCTGATGGGGAAGAGAAGCTATTGATGGGGGTGAGTTAAGGCGAAAAACACTAATTTTACATATTCCATAAAGGTATCGTCCTCACTGACATCAGAGTGGGAAGGGGTAAAGTCTGAGGCCAGGCCCGTGTACATGCGATCTTTGTCGTTAGCATCTTTGACTTGTATATTGTTGTGTTTTACAAAAGAGCCTATTTGAACTATATTGGGATTTTTTTCAGTGGTAGTACCACTACTCTCAGCTTCCTCGGTGTTAAGGCTCTTGTTAAGTTTCTGTTGACTGTCCATGAAAACGCTCTGAACAAAATTTCCAATTATGTCGTTTGGTGAAGGAGGGAAGGAATACCAATGATGAAATTTTCAAATACTGCCAAATTTTTTATTCACCTTAATAAGCGTCTCAATCAAAAGAAAATTACTTCTCAAGTTTATGACTCATGACGTCTTTTTTTTTCAAAAATCATAAAAATATGCCTAATGCTGACAAGGGATGGATTGTTTGTGAGAAAAATACAAATATCTCAATGGGAAAATCATATAGGTAAAAGTGTATGCTCTAAAATATGTTATTAAGAAAGGGAAAAGCCAAATGATCGAATTTAAAATAACCGAGTAAGATTCTTCTACGTAATAGTACCGGATGTATGCGCAGAATATGCACAGAGCACGGTTCTAGAATCAGTTTGATGTAGTTCGCGGTCTTACTTATTTTTTTTCTGGAATTTGGTTCAAATTTTATGTGCGTCAGAAAATCTAATTGAGAGATTTTAAGAGGGAAAAACTTGAAAGAATGGCCAAATTAGACGAAATTTAATGATATCTTTATCATGAGGTAGAGAATGTTGCCAGCGTAATGCTGATTAGTAATTTCAGCAAAAAAGTTACAAGGATGGTGCAATCAGTAAAAAAAAGTGGACTATACTTCAAATTTTAGAATGCTTCCAACTCTTATATAATGTTAGGACCTAGAAATGAGCTAGCGATTTCTATGATTCGAAATTAAAACGAGCGTGCTAGCATAATTAGAAGGTGATTATCATTACATTCGTTTTTTGTAAGCATTTCACTTGATTGTTTATGTTGTCGCAACTTCAAATATTCTTCGACATCCTCCTACTATAGATTTCGAAATAATTGCATTTTGCAGTTTCAGGGAATAATTCATCAAGAATGCCAATTCACTCAAAAAACCTACTTCATCTTCATCAATTCACACAAATCTTAAAACATTTTTCGTGAAGCTGCCAGCTGGAAGATAATGAAAATCAACAAATTTCCTGTAATTTTCGTGATAAGAAGCTTTTTTTGCATCGCTTAGTATCACTTTCTCTAACTGGAGTTTGATTCTTGAATCACAGTTTAATTTTGATATCTCTCAATACTAAATTAATTTTCCTTAAATTCAATAAGAGTTTAATTCGATCATGGTTAGAAACTCTAATCACCCGACCTTCATCTTTTCTTAACATATAAAATTCTCGACTACCTTTAATCACTTCTTTTATGTCTAACAAAAATAAATTTCTTCACTTCAGCGGGAGTCGCTCACCGTTGAAATCAACCATATGCCTTAGTTTTATAAATCTTAGCTTCCGCTAGGAGCTCGTTTTTAAAAAAGCTACATAACAGTACTCTTTGTCTTCGTCAAAGATCCCTTCTCGCATGACCACAACTACCACCCAAAGCGAAAAACGCACTCCTCTAAGTAATTACTTGCACTAGCCCTCTTCTTCTAAACCCATATCTTTAGAATTGCCAAATAATGAAGAAGTCATATCTAAGCTTGTCAAAGAAGTAAAAACCTTCGCATTAATGAGCAGTTTAAACCGCAACCTATTCAAAGATAGAGGATATCTTCACTAAGGAGGAGCTTGGAAACCACCCTCAACTCGTCTTTAAGATGAATGAATCTCTTGAGATTCCAATTACGGCTCTGTACAAAGAAAAAAGGATCTCCGCGATAACTTCAAACCTTGTTTTGATTCGAGAGGTATCTCGTGATGATGATGAGCAAGCAATGATACTATTATTGGATAACACTAGGCTCTTAAAAGCGCAACGAAGGTTGTTTATGATCCAAAGCGCGAGACTGTTCGTCCGGACATAAAGCCACTCAAGAACATCTTGATCATAAATCACCTTGATGACGGTGAGAAAGAGCAGTTCTTGAATTTCCTTACAGCGAGTACTGAATACTCAAGGGTATGAATCACGTTGGAAAGATGTGTCTTACGCAATTACTATCAAAAAGAAACTTTCAGAAAATTTCTTCAATTCAATGGGAGGCTATTCGCTTACCTTACAGAATGAAGCAGACGCAGAGTCATTATGCGATTCGCTGAAAAAACAGAATTTTAAGAGCCGCCAACTGGAAATACTCGTTGAGCAAGAGAATCTGTATCTGAGCATCCTGCAAAGAGCTCAAGATATTGCGAAGTACGTTATTATTCATCAATATTGTGTGTTAATATGCTGTTTTTTGCAAGATATGCATATCAGGGCTACGGTTACGGCTACGGCTATGGTCAGATGGATCCAAACGCTTACTATCAGCAATACTATTACTTCGCTAGTATGTATCCAGGACTATACGGGTATGACCCTAAAGGAGGTGAAGGATGTAAAGATTAGCATGCTTTGAGAGAAGAATAACTTTTATTTCTGTGTATTAGACCCTCATAAAGGGAAATCTCACGGTAAAAAGGGTCGTGGCTCGGCAAACTACACAGAAGACTATGAAGAGGGTGAAGAGGAGAAAGGCCAATGTATATTTTTTATTTGCCTGGAAGGGTTGATTCATGAATTCATTAGCTCACGGAGACGATTACAACCCAAAACGTGGAGCGGGCAAGAACCAAAAGAAGAAGGGCGGTGCCGGAAAGCAACATCGCGAGTACGAGAAAAAATCGCAAAACAAGCACAACGAAACTAAAGAGCTCTCGCCAGCAAAGAAGGAGGAAATTATCAAGAGAACCAGAATCAACTCTGAAAATTTCCCACCACTATCCAAAGATAGTGCCCCAATCGGTGCCGAAGTTGTTAGTAAAGCCGAGGAAAAAGCAAAGGGTTTGAAGCATGGATCTAAACTCATAACGTACTAAAGCTTTTTTTAATAATCCGGAGTTGATGTGTTTTGATAGCTTGAGTAAGGCAGAAATCACGGCGGCTTTTGAGAAATTACAGAAGGCTGGAGCCGTGAAAATGAATCCTGCACTTGCTGGATTGAACGATGAGTTGATTCCAGTGCTCGACAAGACAGCTGAACCGCAACTCGAAGTCATCCAACCGAAACCCGTAGCGAAAGAAGTAAATTTTTTTAGAGAATTTAGAGATTGAAATTTTGAAATAGACAAGGCCAAAGAGGCGCACTCTGCATGAGGACCAAAGATCGCCCGTCCAAGGAGGTGCTGAGTTGAGTCACGCTCCTCAAAACCAAACTGGACAGCAATAAATAGCAACAAGATAACCACATACTTCGGGATTATTACCATCATATCATTAATATGGCAACACATTTGAATCCATTCTTTAGTCATGTACATTCTCCGCTCCAACTATCGAAAAGTGATCTCCAAAAACAAGCAAACCAACAACAAATTACCCATATTATTATAGAGATAGGCCGGTATCTATCCAAATTAATCTCATTTGAGATATATTAAATACCAGTTAGTTCTGATTAATTGAGCATGGCGTCAATAATTGGTAGATTATAGATCGGAAACATTGAGAGTTTCTTTTCGATTTTTATTTGAATATTTCAGGTAGTAGGAATGGGTTACGCTCTGAATAGCATTGCAAGAGCCACGTAACACGAACGGGATTAACGATTTTCAGCCGAAAACAAATTATGGCAATAAAATTAATGAGTTCAGAAATTACACAAAAATTTTTGTAAAAATTAATTGCTCTTTTGGGCTGAAGTTCATAAGGAGTTAACTCACCATCACAGTTGATCTTACGAATTAGCAAATCGTCAACTCGATATGATTTCGGCTGCATATTATTTGATCGACACTCCAACTCCTGGTCTACAAGAGCCGAATTTCAATAGATCAAAAGGCTTTCAGAAATTGAGTTAAGGACGAGCCAAATAAATAGCAGTTATTTTTAATTTAGGAAGAATTCAAAAATTTATTGGAAATAGCTCGATACAATAAAACTCAGGTTAGAGATGAGATCATCTGAACTCGGAAGGAACGGATACTACCATGACCAAGGTATCATGAATTTACAATTATCCTGTACAATAACTTCGTTTAATCGAAGACAATAGATACCCAAACCGATATGACAATACAAGAAAGAGCGCTCTGCCCTATACAAACACTGGAATCGACAGACCTCAGACTCCTATCGAAGAAGACCAATATCGCCAGCCAGCCTCTACTGAAATTAACGATCCCCTGAGAAAAGATTTTGAAAACCTGCGTCGCAATTTAGAGAATGTCCGACAGAAGAGTCTAATGAAACGAGCTGCTAACAGGGACCATTTCAGCCACGCTTCGAAAGATCGGGACCATAGACTTTTCACTACTGAAAGAGCGGAGAATACCTCTTCATCAGAACTAAATAAATCGATTGAAAGAGGAAGACCAGACAAATGGATCAAGGAGACTGAAAATTCAAACAAACTTGAGATTTCTATGGCTTTTGAATCAGAAGTTGAGAAAAAAATGTGGCAGGAAAGGCTCAAACGAAGCACCAGTCGAGAACGCGTCCGAGTGAGGAATATTGAAAAGCAGCTGGAGCAAGAACGATTGCTGTCAACCCAGGACACCTTAACATATGAATACCATAAGCGTAGTCCACGACATCGGCAAAACATAGACCTTGGGGGTGATTCTACCGCTAGTAGCTCTCATTATCGAAATGATGAAAAGCCCGAGAGAGATACTCATGGTCAGATATCGAGGCAATACAATCCGATAGCTTTGAGTAAAAGCGTTTATTAGATCTAATTTGTGATAATTTTTTCTAGCTGAAAGCGTTCAAACTCCCAAAGAGAACCTTATGAAAAAGTTTTCGAGATCACCTGCGAGGATTAACCAGAGACAAACTATCGAAACTGATGCAACGAGCAAAAAATCAGCAGGTGAAATGGAAGATGTTCAGCGTGAACTGCAAAGACTGAGGTAAGTGATCGCGTGTACCCAATATACTTATGTGCGCATTCGATAATAGAGAGGATAATAAAAGAATGAGAGAGGAGCTAGCAAAGATTCAATCAAACATCTCCCAAGAAACTCGCAATACCATTTCAAGTCTCCCGACGACGCAATATTCACCGAGAACGAGGCCCCGCAGTATAATTAGAGAGACCGAAGGGTCTTATCGTCAGGAAGAGCCAGCCAGGAGGACCAGTCCACGACGAACAGAGCCGCAGAGAAGCGAGGTAAAGGCAGTAACGCCGAATAGAAGTCCCCAAAGAAGTCCAAGGAACAGGCTAGATCGTTCTTTTGAACAGAGGAAAAGCCCAAGACACAGTCCAGCTAAATTAGATAGGCCATCTACGCAGGAGTCATTCTATCCTTCACGCGTCGCAAGGTCGAGAGATGAGCGAGATAGCTCCGCTCATCACAGCGTTTCGAGAGGCGGGCAACGAAATAACCCAAAGCAAAAAACCGAGGAGATATCGTAATTATATAAGTCGACTGACCCATAGCTTAATTATTTCAGGAAAATTGTGCATGATGTCAAATACAAAGTGTACACGAAGCTAAAGGAGAACGAAGAAAGGGTGCTGTATAAAATGCTCTTATTTCATGAGAAGTGACCACATGTATCCTTATTAGAGCTAGTGGACTGGAGAAAGGAAGTAAAAGACCTACGTCGAGTACATATCATCCGAAATTTGAGGCTGTTGAACAGGCTCAGGCTTCAAGCAGAGGAAGAAACAGCTCGAAAAGCCCAAGAACCTCCGTTCCTGAATTTTTGTAAATATTTTAGCATTTTCGTGTCCCAAATAATAATATTCATGAGTAGGAAAACGAAGAAGGTGCCTGAGTCTTCGACGCTGCTCTATCACGGGCTCGGGTCAAGGCCAAGTGCTGAACTCCATAGACTGGTTGAACAAAGCCAGGAAGAAACGCTTCGACCGAGTAGGAATAGAAGCGCTTATGGAAGCAGACGCTAAAACGACTATAAAGGGCGATCTCGTTGCGTTCTTAAGAGTTTTTGCTAACAATAAGGATAGCAACTACACGCATTTAGCGATCAATGACGATCATGATAACTACAGAAATTTTTTTATTATATAATGCCATCTAAGATATCTAAGATGGAGTATTATTTTCCTCGTTAATATCGTTTTTCCTCGCAGATGAGAAACTTAACTAACGTAAAATGCTCCAATGAGGATATGTTGTGAAGGAGTGGCTTTCAATTCGGTGGAAATAGCATCTTCAATAATGACTTTGAGGTTTAAGTCATATTTTTAGGACTATCAACCGAATGATAAAGTGCCTTGTCTCGGCAATGCTGACTAATGAACTCCCTCCATTACAAAGGAAAATCTTCTCTTTTTATTTTGTTCGTAGAAAAAATCTCTATCGTGATAGTTGAGATGTTAACGTTTTTATTTATTTGCTCAAGCGCGGTATCAACAAGCGTTGATCCTTTGTTTCATTATTTTATTTATTAGTAAGCCGCGTTTAAATGGAATTTGAAGTTTGCGATTTTTTTGGGAAAAGAAAAGACACTCTCAGCTCTACGCCAGACAAAAAGCTTACTCGGCCGACAAAAGGGCCAATGACCCCTGAGACTACAAAAGAGGAACCTCTTTATGACCCTTCGCTGTTCATACGAAGATCCGTCTCGAAAGGCAGGTCGAACACGACGTACAAAAATGGCCCAGTTCAAGTCACTGCCAGCTCTGAATGCCTAAGAGAGTACGGAATAATCATGTCTAATTACTCCGAAACGAAAATCAAAGAAGATATTGAGGAGATAGCCGCTGGCATTGAGGAGCTCCTCAATAAACATATCGACTTAATGGTACAAATCAAAGAAAATTTAAGAAAGAATCTGGTTTTTAGTTGTAACAAACGACTCAGCGAAAGCGACTACTCTTACTATGAAACAATGAAGGACAATATTGTCCGCCATTCGAAGGATTTACCTAGTTGGGCTTTCAAAGGCGCTCAAACCGGTCAGCAACTATCGGTGCAGCTTCAGGAAATAAAGGACTTCAAGGCAATGTCCGCTAAGATTCAAAAAGCACACGGGAATTCGATAAAACAGGCTGAAGAAGTCAAAAAACAAGCCAAAAACCTCCTAGAAACCTTCGAGCTTAGCCTCTCAGGTCTTTTACCGCCTTCTGATATGACTTCGAATATACCAAGTCTCTCCGAGCTTGATAAGCTCCATAACGAACTGAAATATGAACCCATCTTCAATGATCCTGTTCACCTTGAAATCTCTGCCAAGGACCATGTTCCTGTTTCTACTATCTGGAAAGGCGCAGTAATCATTGAAGAATATGATATTATTGCGCTAGGTGGTCTACATGAAATTTCACTGTTTTCTTGGCCTTCGTTGGAGTATCTCCACACAAATATAGCCGCTCATCAGAAACCGATATATCGGCTAGGCTATCTCAAAGAAGTGCAGAAATTAGTCAGTTGCTCAGCTGATTCGATGCTGAAACTATGGAGAGTGTCCAATAACCAAATCGAACTCTCAAGACAAATCGAGCATTCAGGACCCGTCGTTAATTTCGAGTATAGCCCGAAGAGACAGGCGCTCCTCACAGCTGGAGATTTCAATAACGTGAAAGTGACTTATTTGAACAGCGAAAACAAAAAATCGGAGTTAATCTGCAATTTTGGTGTCCCGATATTCGCATTGAGGTTATTCGACAATGAGAGCTATCTAGCTGTTGCTAACTCGAGGCTGGGAGAGATTTGCGTGTTCGATATGGAAACCGGAGACATAGTAATAAAAACTAGAGAGCACAAGAATGATAAACCGATTTGGTTCATTGGGTACTGTCCTGTTAGAGAGCTCTTATACAGCTCTGGGCTAGATGGAATCGTGAATATTTGGGCACATATTGGGCACGGAAAGCTCGAAAAACGACGCAAATATGAAAATGTGGGTAATAACATCACTGAGCTTGGAATGACCTGCTATGAGAAACAGATGGCAGCGTTGGTTAGCATGGAAGATCAGGCTCAGCTCGTGCTTCTTGATATTAAGAACGGAAACACAGCAAAAAGTCTGAAGTTCTCAAATATGAATTCAGCTGTGACTATAGTGGACAAAAAGAGGAAACAGCTGGTTCTTGTGGGTAACTCCTTTGAAGGGAACGTCGTCATCATCACTATGAAGGAAAAGTAGTTCAAAGTGTATTGTTATTAGTCTGGCTTCTCTTGCCAGACTTTACGAACAGAAGCACTCTCTGCTTGCTGTTCTCTGAAATTATGAGAGTTTGTTTGTACTAATTTTCTTAAAGTCTGCCTATCAATTTGGTGGTGTAAAACAACTATCGGGTAGTAACAAATCTTCTAAGGATTGTTATGAATAAATAGTAAACGTCGTGAATGAGATGAAACTATCAAAATGATGAAGTTCACAAAAACTTTAGGCAAATACAAAATTTTACTAAAATTCATGGTCAGGTGGATAGCTTCTCTAAAATCTCATGATTTGCTGATATAGCAACGCAAACTTTTTGCTAATTGCCAAAGTATATCCTCATTAATATAGAGATTTGACGACTAGAAATTTCTACACGCAGAGCGCCCCACCATTAAGCAATTTTTCAAGGCTTTCCTGGTTCAAGGGCTGCATTCTATCGTGCTATCTGATGTCTATTAATAGGCTACTGGCAGCTGAAATAATTCCGTACATTGCAAAATAAGTAAGACTATTTAAGGACTTAGAATCATAAATCTTTATTTTGATACTTTAAAACACTCCAAAAATGGGCAAGAAAATAAAGAAAGGAGTTAAGGGAGAGGTTTCCCAGTACATCACCCGTACCAAGGCCATTAGAAAGCTTCAGGTTAGTCTCACTTCCGAAGGCTATGTATCTTGAAAGGCATCTACCCAAGAGAGCCAAAAAAGAAGTTCGAGGGAAACACCAAAACCTATTACCATATTAAGGATATCAACTTCCTTGCACATGATCAGCTCCTCGACAAGTTCCGAGAGATCGCAACCGCTCTCAGAAAGCACAGAAAGGCTCTGCGCAAGGACGAGAAGGATAAGGCTCAAAGAATCAAAGAAAACTTGCCGAAATACACTCTCAATCACATCATCAAAGAGAGATACCCGACCTTTGTTGACGCTCTTCGTGACCTCGACGACCCTCTGAGTCTCGTGCATTTGTTTGCCGCTTTCCCAGCGCATCATTTACATGGAATTCCAAGTCATAAAATCCAATCCGCGCTGAGACTGTCGCGTGAGTTCAACTATTACGTCATTAAATCGAAGTGTCTTCGAAAGGTTTTTCTCTCTATCAAGGGTATCTACTACCAAGTAGAAGTCCAAGGCCAAACGATTACTTGGATCACCCCATACTACTTCACCCAAAAGATGCCAATCGATATCGATTACAAGGTCATGTTGACGTTCTTGGAGTTCTACGAAGCCCTGCTCAAATTCGTGAATTTCAAGCTCTACAAGTCAATCGGACTGGTGTACCCACCAAAAGTTGACGATGACATTGTGAACGCTAAGGCTTTCAGCTATAGAGCAATGATCGCGGACAACCTTCAGACGGATATCGAACAAAAGATCCAGAAGCTCGACGACGAGAAGTACCAAATTTCGAAGGAGTTCGAGACCGACCAAGAAATCAGAAAAATAAACGAGAAATACCTGACAGGAAACGAAAACCTTTTCAAAAAACTCGTATTTTTCTTGAACAGAGAAGTCCCGAGATACTCTCTCGAGCTCGTGATCCTCGCTTTTGGAGGAGAAGTGCTCTGGGACACCGATGACGTCAACATAGATGACGAGAGAATCACTCACGTGGTCACTGACAGAGATCCTTCACAGCTAAAGATCTTGAAAAACAGGTATATTTCCAATGTAATTTGCGAAGTCTCATTCATAATAGGGAATATATCCAACCTCAATGGATATACGACAGCATTAACAACAGAATGTTGCTCCCAGTTCAAGAGTACGCTCCTGGAAAGGTAACTCAACTCGATGATTTCATTGCTAATCATTAATAAAGATCCTTCCTCCACATCTCTCGCCTTTTGTTGATCCAAAGGACGAAGGAGGTTACAAGCCACAAAGACAAAAAGAACTCGAGAAATTGAAAGGTAATAATGCTTGTTAGCAGTGGTAGCTCACATATCACTTTAGGAGATATGGAACCAGAAGATGAGGAAGAAGAGCAGAAAGAGGGTGAAGAAATGGAAGAAGAGGAGGAAGACAACGACAGACAAGAGTACGATTTTGAAAAGAACGTGGAGCAATTGAAGAAACAGAAAGAGTAAGATTGAAAATTTTAAGACGATGTGCTAACACTTTTATTAGGAAAGAAGAAAAGGAGCAAAAGATCCTTGGACAGACAGTCATGGGTCGTAAGAAGAAGAGATTGTACGACAAGATTGTGTATGCCAGAGACCAAAAGACCGAAAAAGCTGAGAAGCTTAGAGCGAAGAGAGACAAACTCGCGATGAAGGAGAGAAAGAAAGCCAAAGGAGTCGAGTCTGATGATGATGACGATGAGTAGTCGTAGTAGTAGAAGAATTCATGTAGTCTACAATCTTAGGAATTATGTGTAGTGCCTATATAGAATTGATGATAAGCATTCAGAGTGAAGCGAATAGGGTTTAAGACCTCTATGATTCGTAATGTCTAATGTTTATGAAAGATTGATTAGCCAGAAAATAATAACTGTTTTGCAGGAGAGAGAGAAAGGGAGAAAAAGAAATAAACCATTAGAAAGAAACGAGGCAGCTGCCTCAAGCTTAAGAATAGGTTATTGAGATCTTATTATAAGAAATTTTTTGGAAAACTGCCTCTTTTACTAAATGTGATGCGTGTAGTCAATTTTATTGAAATATGGGATTTATGTGTGTTTTTTAAAAATGAGGGAGTGATTCTTGAAAAACCCTTTGCTTTTCAGACACGTAACTCAAACCCTCGTTCTGTTTTAATCACTCAACATCCTGCATCTGGTCAAGCGTTTAACCTGTTACAAACAATCGCAGTTAAAGCACAGATATTCCTCTCTTATGAGACAGAAAAATCAGGAACATATTTTAGAATTTGAACTGTTGAAAGCAACTTGTATAATTAACAATTGGCTCCCATTCGTCCTTTTTCAACTCAGCCGTAAAATAAAGTAAAGTATCGAAAATTGGGTATATACTCAGCTAAAGAATTTTAAAAAGAGTCACATAAGTACTACCCTCAAAGCGACGCAGAGCGGTCATTCCACCAATTCATTGAATTTAAAGATAGTATCATTCATGCCCCGCACATGATCTTTCTAAACCTCACATCTGAAGATGTCACTTATATGAGCGCTCTATTACTCAACCAAATTTCGCTGTGGATGCAAAGAGTTGCACAACTCCTCACTATATTCCACTGATAATTGGATTGAACCAATGAACTTGCTTCACTCAGCGTTTCGCCAACGGGGAACGTTTGCTTGAGTATTTTCAAAATTCAGTCTCGAATTAATTGTTTTACTGAAAAATTTCGTTTAAATTTTTCAGTGTTGATGATTCGCAGATTTCCGAATTTTTCTGATTAAGATTTATCCTTCTAACGCGATCTTAAGAAGACTTCCAAAACAAGATTCTTAGGAGATTGCCCTCAAAACCATTAAGAAATGTCGTGGTTTGAGGAAAACAAAGATAGTATGGTCGCAGTTTCCGTATCGGCTATCCGACGGCGATGACCGAAGTGCGGTCCTTCATTCGCAAGAGTGAAGGCGGCTTTGCTATTTTTGGAGTTATGGTAGAGCTTGAAATAAATCTTATCCGCATAATGCGATGGCTGTGGGTTAAATTATTTAGAAGGTTTTGAAAGGTGACTGATGTGACAATAAATTTTTTTAATGGCTTTACTTTTGCATTTTGAAATTATTAGTTTTTATTCTAAACGGCTGAGAGCTCCTGAGTTATTCGCAAGGAATAAATAAATTGCTAACGAGGTTTGTATGGCCGCGAAAAATCTATGAATATTCACAATTATACGCGTTATTAATGATAAAGAAATCTCTACATTTCATTCAATAATTGTAGAATAATCCTATGAAAGGCAGCCAAAGTTTTCTCTATCCTTTAGAAAATAATATGTTCCCTCAAGATCAATCCTCACTGAGAGTGAAAAGCTTGTCTGATATTTCTAGACTTGGACTTCAGTCTTCAATGGCCTCCCAGGCCAATCGGCCACTTATTAACACAATGAATGAGATCCCCTCCAGAAATGAGCAGATCATCACCAAATTAGAACCTACAGCAGAGCAATTGTCCCCGACGACTCCTACTTTTCCTTTTAAGCGACCTACATCCAATGGACCTAGCGACGTTAGGACACACTTGAGCAATCTGGAGTCTCAGCTGCTGAAATTTGATTCTGAATCAAGCAGATTCCAGAACAACAGCATGAATTGCTTAAATCCTCCCTCACTGACAGATATTCCAAACATTCAAATGAACCATTTTAACCACGATTTTGGCAGAGCGAATAGCATGGTCTTTGGAAATACAGGTGGTAGTATCTTTCCGCAAGTGGGATTGAACCAACTGACTAATCCTAGTCCGTTCGTCAATCATGGGCAATTTATGCAGAATCAAGTCATGAGGAATGTCGATCCGCTTCAACTGAACGTAAACAACGTGTTGACAGCGAACCTCCTTTCCAATGAAATTACAAGACAGCAGGAGCTCCAAAATCAAATGAACCAAATAAAACTGCTTAACAGTCTACAAGCCATGCAATCGCAACCTCATCTACAGACTCCGAGCCTGTCATCGTTAAACCCTGTGACCTTGAATCTGGGAATTAACCCCATAATGCGTACTTTTGAGCCAAGTGTCGGAAACGCGATACCTTTGATCACAGGCGGCTCAAATGTCTCATTGAATGATCCTAGGAGCAAACTAGGGGTGTTTGGAAGTCATCCGAGCTATCATGAAGCAAACATGACGAAATCTACTGCGATGTCAGACTCCTCGAGCCCAAGACACACAAAAATCGTATCGTTTAACAGCCATGCTGGAACCCTTCCTTCTCTCCTGGAACTTGCAGAGCCTAATAGCGGTGGCCAAAACCCCTCGATTACTTCATTAGATGAAGAGATCAAGGATGATTTATCTCCTCATGCGAACCCGACACTGAGCGCCCATAGCCAGTTTGACGCTTGGAACGTTGATAATGAAGATGCTTTATCCAAAAACTCTTACACCTCCATTACGAAAGGCCTTAATAGCTTCTCACTTCCTGATGTACGATCTGACTTTAGGATCAAATTGGAGGAATTGGGTAACCATATACTCCATCGATATGGTCCAGATCAGGTGCCTGGTGTATATCCTAAAGAGGTGAGGGCAATAAAGATCCTGAAATATAAAAAGAAAATCGTCAAGTGGCGTATTAATCATCCAGTTAACCGCACGTTCAATGGACGAAGTGCTGTTGCTGGAACGAAACCGAGAATAAAAGGAAAGTTTGTTTCAAGCGAAAAATATCAGCATTACCTCGAAACTAAAAAGAAGAGCGAGCCTTTGAAAGGAGATAAAAGCGCTCAAAAGCCAGCTGATGTAAAAATTGAGGAGTGCGCATAAATTACCGGGACTCTCGAATAATAGTCTGAGTTTGTATTGTAGTTTTCATATAATATATAAGATAATTTAAGAAATTATCGGATAGCTTTACCTGAGATATTTATGAATTTACCCTCATATGTATCTTGGTAAGGAAGAGTGAGATTTATTTTAATAGTTTGACAAATGTATTAGTTAGTAACAAATTATTGGTCCTGTGGGGACATTCATTTGAAAATCTGAAATGTGTTTCTTTTTAGGGTTTGTAAATAATAATGAATGAATTTAGTGTATATACATTTGATGAGAAAGCTGAGATAATAAATAGTTCTGACTTTCAAATAAATAAATCAATCAATAAATTAACTGACCAGCAAAATGATTCACATATATATAATTATATCATCGATCTAATAGTTCTCTGAGGGCCAATCTAAAGGTGTAAGAGATCTTTAATTGTTCCTCGATTAGATCCCAAAATCTGTTTCTGTCGACTGTGCCGTGCATAAATCTACTTTGAATTTCTTTTCGAGTGTCTTGAGGATCCCTATAACGATTATTTAGGTTGAAAGGCCTAAGGAATAAATATACTTTGGAAATCTATCTGAATGAATCGCTCTTGCTTTCTGAGATCTCGCAGACTCTTGAGATCTGATCGAAATGCATGATTCATCGCCAAATCCTCCGAGATGGCTCGGTCTTGAGACTGATGAAGCGCGGATGCTCGAAAGACTAGCTGATTTGTTCAGCATATACTCAGACTCCGCCGTAGCAACGTACTGATTTCGGTCTCCGGAAAGTCTCGCCGGCATAGTGGCACCCAGATCATAAGATGCTCGAGACGCTGCAGACTGTGATCTTCTCGGACTAGGAAGTTGCTTGTTCATGCTTGACTGCTGCATTTGGACAACTTTTTCAACAGTTGAAAAGTTTCTTTCTTCCAGCACTCTTCCTGATGAAGGGCTTGAAAGTCTTACGCTTTCTTGAGTTGCACTTCTCCTTGAGGGTTGTTCTTGACCGATGCTGAACCGCACAGATCGGTTATGGGAGTCTCTTTTCTTCTTGCTACTGCTTCTGAGCGCGGTCTTTGGGGAGGTTATGGAAGCATTACGGCTTGGAGATTGGTGAGTTTTGCCTTTTTGAGCGAGCCTCTCTTCGTAAGCTTTAATACTGGGCACAGTAAGTCGGCTTTGTCTTGGGCTCTTAGTGACTCTTTTGTTGATATAGTTCATGTATAAGTTATCTAATTCTTTCGAATTGTGGCTAACTCTTCCATAAGCTTCATTGGATGATTCTTCCTCCTTTGCGAGGTAGTTACTGAGCTTTTGTTTGAAATTTAGAGTTGTTTTGTCTTGATGAGAAGAGGGAGAAGGTCTCGCTTCAACTGAAGACACACGTTGGCTGTAGTTAGAAATTTCGCTGCGGCTGGTGTCTCTAAGATACTGTCTCTCTTCCTCGTGTACTGAAGAGATAACTCTGTTGTAGTACTCGTTCGGGTTTAAATTTTGGAGGGTTTTTCTTTCAATTGAATGGCTGAGCTTCACATCACATGGAGTGCTTTTCTTTGCGGTGCTGAAATCATCACGAGGTATCATCCTGTTAGCATCAACATTCTCTTTATTGATCTGATTCTCATATGAGGACTCTCGGGAGAACTTGCGAGTACTGCAGTTCTCCTTGTCGAAGCCATCTCGAGCGACTCTTCTTTGGATCAATGGCTCCTCGGCTCGAGCTCTCCTTAACGCTGCGCCATCGTTTTCTTCAATTTGATGTCTTGGTTGGCTCTCAAATCCAGATCGAGGGTCTCGAGCAGTATCGAATTGTCTGTAAGGACCTCGTTGGCTGTATCCAAATCTTTCGGTGAGGAAATGCGAGTTGTCTTCAACTAATATTGCGCTCTCTCGCTGAGGAGAGGCTAAGTTCGAGAGTTGAGAGCGACTGGTGTTCGATTGAGATGAAATTGCTCTGTAGTGAGAGTCTTGGATGCTGGGTTTTCCTTCCCTGTAGTTCATGCTGTCATAATTGTTACGTGGCTTCCCGCGGTCTCTGAATTCATCGAGCAGTTTCATGTGGGTGGGACTTAAATAATCCATGGTGTCCAGCTGCAGATGAAAGAGTAATTGTTTTGATTTTGTTTTGATTTGTTATTTTGAATCAAAATTTAAACTAATAACGAATCTCTTTTAACCGACTTATTCAATTAAGCCGATAACAACAATTCAATTCATGCTAATTAGATTGAAATAGTCAAGGACTCACTTATCTGTCCCTTCATAACATATATAAAATGAATTAGGAGATTATTTAACCACAAAAACGAGGAATGTTCCGCTTTCGAGTTAGCGGCTCTGAATTAATCAGAAAAATGAATTTTCGATCCTTCGATTTCGAGTTTTCATTTTTTCTTTCTAATAACAAGTTCGAAATTCTTTGGTATTTCAATATGGATTGGAAAGCCAATCTACTTATTCCTCCATTTGGCAAAGACGACATTGAAAACTAGCTCCCTCTCTTATTTCATGAGTTTCCTCCTTTATTTTTCCCACTCTGATCATTATAGCTAAGCGGCTTTTTATCACAATAAAATAAAGTTAATTGCGGGACAAAAATGTGCAGCAGCGAGAGATCTCTTGGAAGAGTTTTGTTCGTCTTCGTATCTTAGCTCTAAATAGCAAGGCTTCCTTACTATTTCACACCTATCATAGGTTTTGATCCTGTTCTTTGGAGCTAATACGTTCATGATAAACAAAGTATTCTTGTTTTGGTTCACAGACGATCCTGCGAGTGCAAACCGCACAAGTAATCACACCAACCATTCAATTCCAGAAAGTTTTTTTCTTTTGCTCATTCATAGTAACGACTTGGGGTTTGATCGGACTCTACGTCTACCAGTTTTTCTTCATAAATTCCATTATCAGCTATCTTCGAGGTTCATTTGACGATCCAGGCTACGTCGAAAATTTCAAAATGGTAAGAATTTTTGTGGAATAATATCTTGACAAACACAAGGAAACTCCAACGAAACTGCTTCCTGAAAAGTTTGTCAAAGAATGTGCCAAATGTAACCGAGCCTGGAAACCGCCACGAGCACATCATTGCAAGACGTGCAATAAATGTGTGCATCGAGTAATAACTCATTTTTTTTGGGTTAGAAACTAATTCTTATGAATAGATGGATCACCACTGTATTTGGCTTAACAATTGTGTTGGAGTGAAAAACCAAAAATATTTCATCCTGTTTTTGTTCCATACAATGATTTACTGCCTGATGACACTCGGCTGGCAAGTACTTGTAATTGTCTTATGGTTTCAATCGCCTTGGAAATACAAAGTAAATTGATCTGGTTTACAAATGGATTTAATTAATTTCATCATTCAGGCAAAAACGGTTGACGCATTCAATTTGGTAGTGCATATTTTCATCATGATCTTCGGGTTCTTCTTCGCCTACTACACTTCGGATTTTTTAAATGAACAGTATGAGGCGATTACCGAAAACCAAACTACTGTTGAGACCTATAAGAATATGGTTGGTCGACCGGTAAGCGATAAGTTCTTGAAGCTAAATTAACAATAAATGATTGCTGGTTTAGGCTCCCTTTTGGATCAATTTTAAGCAAATTTTTGGAAGTCAAAAGCTCACTTGGTTCTTCCCGATCGCTCCGAAGCTTAACGTGAACACTCTTGAGCTGTTGTATGTCCCCGATGCTGCCGGAACAGGTATTGTGCTTTCAATAACGGTTTGATTCTGTAATATTTTTTTTAGTTTATATTGAAGATGAATTTGAGAAGAGTCCAGAGTATAAGAAATATTATATCTAATTGCTTTCATACCATCATTTGCTGCTCAGGATTTCCATAGATATAAGTATGCGAGTTATAAATTTATGGGGTTTTGTTTGAAGAAATTTTGGTGATTTATTGGCCAATGAAAATGAAAGAGAGAGAGGCTGGCATAGTAAAGTAGCAGTGCTATACGACACACAACAAATCGTTGCTCTGTTTGCCAGAGCGGAACCAAATTTAAAAAGCAAACAACTTTTTTTCAAGGGATCTGCTTCATCTAACATCTTAACGAATAAAATAAGATGTCTCATTCCCTCAACAATCATAGAAAGCTTAAGATGCTCTAACACTCCTTTTTCAAATAAATGAAAAAGCAACTTTAAAGCAACAACAAATAAATCTAATAGCGCAATTTTGGTGAGTCAATTATTTACTCACAAATACAATAGCAATATTTCAAAATACGCTCTCAGAGACAGATCTTTCCTCATTATAGCCTTAGAGAGACCAAATCAAGCAATTGGTAGGACATTCTCGACTCAGTGTCAAGGTCAAGTCAGTCTTCAGAATTGCTTATAAAGAAACCTTAGTTAGTTTTTATTTAATGCTATTACAATAAATTAAACTGAATCAAAATTCATATTTGCAAACTAATGAATGAGCTCATTTGGCATATTCAGTCTCGACGAGAGAGATGAAAAGGCGTCTTCTTCATCTTCAAACAACAGAGACAGTTTCCCCCAGCTCATGCCTTTTAGCAATCCGTTTAGCGTATTACATTCTTACTGAGAATCTACATCCACTCAAACAAACAAAGAAATAATGAAGCTACTCATTGAAAGTTTGCTTTTATCATGCGGCAACGACTGCGGGACCTTTGCTCAATTGCAATTTCTGCTTCTACGCTGCAAACTTACTTCGCAATTCTGTTCTTGCTGTTTCAAGCATATTTTATTCCACATACTTTCCAAAATGCATTTTCTCTCATAGAATTGAAATCAAAATAATTGTGCGGCTTAGTCTTCCAAACGAATTCATAATTATAGATATGTAAATACCCTCATCACATCTACATTCATTATGTTAATTCATATCAATTACTTAAAATTGAAGTTTGAAAATGAGGTCAATGTAAACTTCCACAATAGGAGTGTTAATGAGACCACGCTAGTCATAAACATGAAATTTGTTATGGGGTACAGTCAAAATTAGACTTTTCTCAATTCAGTTTAAGGTTCTCTGTTTAGCTTTTCATCGTAATTAGAGATGCTATTTATCGAAATCTGCTCTCAAGTTTTATAAAATATATCTAAATATATTCAGAGAGCAAAAATGGTAATGAATTTAGACACAATCCAGCTAATTCCTCCAACTAGGCAAAAGGAAAGAAGACCGGTAAGCAAGTCAAGCCAACCAAGAAGGCAGACAAGGTTAAGAGAAACCCACTCTTCGAAAAGAACCCAAGAAACTTCAGAATTGGTGGTGATATTCAACCAACCAGAGATCTCTCCAGAACCGTCAGATGGCCAAAGTACATCAGACTCCAAAGATATAAAAAGATCTTGCTCGAAAGACTAAAAGTCCCTGCCCCAATTGCCCAATTCCAAAAGACCATCGACAGATCCCAAGGTTTACTTTAAGATCTCTAATTTAGAAAACTAATCTTTTCAAAACCTTTCTACAGCTGCCACCCTCTTCAGACTTTTGGCCAACTACAAGCCAGAAACCAAGGCCCAAAAGAAGGAAAGACTTCTCGCCGCTGCCGCTGCCAAAGTCGATGGTAATTGACAGATATCAATGAAAAGACTGACTTTTACTTAATAGACAAGGGAAAGAAGGACAAGAAGAAGGAAGCCGGCCCATCCGTTTTGAAATTCGGTCTCAACCACATCACTCACTTGGTTGAACAAAAGAAGGCCAGACTCGTCGTTATCGCTCACGATGTCGACCCTATTGAATTGGTCGTCTGGCTCCCACAACTCTGCAGAAAGATGGACATTCCTTTCTGCTTCGTTAAGGGTATGATTATGTTCGCAGTCATCATTTCTTATCATGTTAATTAGGTAAGGCAAGACTCGGAAAGCTCGTTGGCAAGAAGACCGCCACCGCTGTTGCCATCAAGGATGTTTCCAAGGAACACTCCGCTGAATTCGAAACTTTGTTGAAGACCTTCAGATCCCAATTCAACGAGAACCCAGAACTTAGAAAGACTGGTGAAGGTAAGCTCGGTATCAAGTCCCAACACGTCAAGGACGCCAGAGACAAGGCCATCGCTAACGAACAAGTCAAGAAGACTGGACTGTAAGAAGATCTCTTACTGCGAGTTGAGTGGGCTCACAATTTTTATTCTTGCTGTATTAAGCTTCATTCCCATTCTTTTTATAAAAATTGCTGAGTTTCATACACAAAAATCTCGACATTTGTGGTCTCTCACAAGCTAAAGAAAAAAAGAGAAAAAAAATTAAACTCACACGATAAGAAGAAGAATAATAGGTGTTTAGGTTTCTCTTTAAATGGTTTAGAATTGATGAGGTGACAGAGAAATAGTGAGTTTGTATAGGATGAAAGAACTAGGCTTTGAGGTTCATGGTTTCAGATTTGTAATGTGCGCAATTTTCTTTATGATACTTGCAGTAGATGAAAAAAATTAGACAGTTGAAAAGAGCTTAGAATAGGATAATTGAATTTGTCTTTTTCTTTTGAAAATACATGAACTAGCCCCTATACGAAATGTAAATAATGAAGATTTCTATCCAATCTAAGATTTGATAGGGAGAAAGAGGTAACGGAGAAGATGGTGCTAGTTCTGTTGAAAATATAGTAATGTTAATTATAATCAGGTTTTCCGTTCGAGATTTGATCAGTCTCATCGAAAACTACAAGACTTCTCATGAGCTTTTATTATCAACATCATTTCTGCGGTGCAAGCACTTCAATCGCAACACGATATTTAATTTTCTATGTTTAAAGAATGAATATGAATTATGATTAATAATATTCATTGATTGCTTTACTTTGGATTGTGTACTTTTCTCGATGAGTCCCTGATTGTTAGCAAATTATGAAATATGATTTGACAAAAAGCTATTTTTCAAACTAACGGTTAAACCCTCGATTATTATTGATAGAAGCAATTTCATATGCAATCACTCAGGAAAATTTTCATATTGAATCCATTTACTCTCTTTGGTAACAATTAGCAAAGCATGTTTGAGAAATGAGAAAGAACAAAGAACCATACATCAAGAATTCTAAGTACTTCTCTCACTGCAATGCTTTCTTTTTGTGCAGTCAATCCAAAGAGCTTTGAAACCCGGCATCATGATATCATAAAATTCAAGCTATTTTCACTCAACGCCTTCTTTGTTAAAATTGATCAGCTTGGATAGTGATATGCTCTATCAATGTAACACTTGCGTACAAGCCTATGGATTCCCAGTTTTTATTTTATTACTGAGGAAAATCAAGTATTAATTAGAGTCATTATTAGCTGGTTTATCTGCCACTTGAATTTCTATCAGAAAATTTCAAATAATACTGGTTCGAAAATCTCAAATTTTTCATGGAAGACCAGTTAGTAATAATTTTAACAGCTTTATCATGAATCAGTAGTTTTATCGGTATTCGGAACTATCCCTAACTAAATAGCATCGTACATGATGAAGATCTGCTGATATCCAACGTGTGAAAATCTTCGTTAGAGATTTAGAAGTGTCTACAGAAATCCATGACAGGAAGATTTGAAAAGTGGTTAAGTTGCTAATTAGCATAAAGCTTGTATTCGTTCACATATTTGAGAACCAGCGTTCCTACTGTAGGCGAGAAGATGGCAATAGTATGCTAATATGAACACGCCAACTAAACGTCACATTTTTCCCATTAATTATCTCTATAATAGTGATGATCTCTAGTTTCTCACTCCACCAAGATTCCAGGGATAGAATATTTCTTACCGCCTGTCAACATACCCATAAAAAAAAAATTTAAAATGGTTGTGGTCCAGATGAGAACCTCACAATTTGTTGAATCATGCTCAATTAAGGGGGTTTTTCTTCCTTGATCTTGAGGTATATCTAAACTAGATTACATCATCGATTTCTTCGGAGCTAACATTGCCATCAAACTGCCTCAATTTATTGAAAATTAGCAAATGCACAATTCAACATCGCTTTCCAATCCGAACTTCTTAGTTTGAAAGCTCATCTTTTTGAGGGAAGATCCTTGTCCGTCCACCGTCATTCAGTTGGATGAGTATATCGTCCGATAAATGTGTCTTATTGGAAAAATCTCCATCGAATATTTCATTCGTAAGCAATCTCTAACGTTAATTTTACAGCAAACATAGCTCGTTCTATTCAAGTAAGATTTCTCTTTACCAGCTGTTATTTTTATTTAAATCCGTTTAACCTATTAATTTTCGATCAATTCCTCGAGAACTGGTTAAGATTTAGCTAGTTTGCTGCAATGTTATCAGATTAATCAGTATTTTTTAAAAAAAGAATCTGAAAAAATCCTCTCTTATCTTTGACATGACCGACGTGCCTTTCTTCAACTTTGCAGCTTCAATAAACACGTAAATCACTTTCTATGAGGCCAATCTCACATACTTCACAGCCAATCTGAAGAAGGTTCTCCTCTCGCGATCAGAGATGATCGTAAATCTCATTAACTCCTCCAATAAGTTCTAAACCTCATTTTCAGTTGAAGACTCGATGAACCAGCCGGAGAATCCAAACCCAGCGATAATGGACCAAATTAGAGAGATATTTGGTATGTCTTCGTGCCTAAAGGGTCTTATCAACGTCGTCTATAGGAACTCATTGCTCCGAAGAGGAGGATGGAGAATTTCGCTTCCGAATGGAACAACCAGCTCTTTTGCTCCCTAACCCGATTTCCCAGACAAAATGTAAAACCCTCAAAATTCTGTTACCTAAAAAAATCTTAAAGACGGGCAAGCCAAGCAAGCAACTCAATACGAAGGAATCCCTGGAATAGAGAATAGTTTTTCAAACTTTGCTGATCCCGCCAATGTGGCTTTCCCGAAGCCCATGACACTTCCGAACTTGAACAGTTAAATAAATACATTCTGGCGTCTTGTGTCTAATAAGTTGTCACTAGTAGAGCCAGCTCCTCAGATCCAAAACCCGAGAAATACGACTCCCACGCCTTTTTACAACATACAAGTCAATGATGATATTTATCTCATTGAGCGAATTGAGTCAATAATGTATCAGATAACTGATAACCACGACCCACACTGTCCATTCTGCATGAAATGTAACTTTTGTTATTGAGACCCGTAAATAAAAATTTTTTTTCAGTCATCGACCTGAAGAGATGCAACTTTCAAAACATATCAGCATACTACTCAAAATCAAATCGAAAACACTACCTGACGCATTTCGACTGCTACTACAGGGTCAAGGACCGCTCTCCGAACATCAAATCTCTTGCTGAAGTCCCTGTCGCAAAAATTAACTACCAAGAGCAAACGATTGATCCGACTCAGTTTATAAGGAAAGACAGAAAAATTTATTTCATGTCGCTGGAGGCTTTGCACCCAATCAGTTCATACCTCCATTTCAAGATTGAAAAATCTGGATTTGCAATGGAAGAAACTCAGCAACAAGTATCTAATCAAGCGAAATATGGCTTTATTCTACTTTTTTCTTTCAAGGGAAAGAAGATTTTGCATTTCGATTTTGAAAAACGGACGACGTCAATTTACGAGCCAAACGCTTATGTCGCGGTGTATCCAGAGTTTCGCTGTCAAATGGTGGTCGCGAATTGTCCTTCAAATGAGGTATAGGTGGTATAATAGCCATATGAGTGAAAATTTTTAAATATTAGGAGCCTTTTACTTTCGAGTTCGTGGTAAACTCCTCATCCGTAAACGTGACTTCGGAGTATCCTGAGAAGCAAGTCGAATATATATATGTAAAAAATTCATTGTCTGACTGACGCTTGACTCAATTCTGCATTAGAATCAGAACGGAAACCAGATATATCTAGGATTCCAAGTGATCCTCGACATGGACTACTTTGTGCTGAATAGTCTGAACTACAGGCTGCCATTGTTCCCGCGATCCAGCCAAGAGCCGCCTAGAATCATGGTATTGAAATATATTACCATGACTCTGCCCCTTTCCAGGAAGGTATGCTCGTTTCAAAGTGCTGATGTAATTATTATTCTATATTTCCTTTTCATCATAGAACGGCTATCAATGCTTCTCAAGTGCTGATATTCAGTCTCTGAGCCAAGAAGAAGCGCATCACGCCTTTTATTCTGCTCAGCGAGCCAATTGCCAGTTGCAAGGTTTTTCGCACCAGTTCAGCAATGGCCCAAATTCTTTCAATTTCAAAGTCAGAGACTTGACTCGTGTTCTCTTTAACTTTTAAACAATAGGATTCCTTTGTCTACGGCCAGGATGGGTATCTGGACTCTAAAACCCAAAACCACTCTCAAATCTACGTCAGAAAAGACACGAAGAGCCTATCTTCAATAACCCCACGAACAAATTTTGACTTTGTTAACTACATCGGGAAATCTGGCCAAGATTCGACTGCTACTGGATTGGTTTTGAACAAGTCTAACAGTAGTGGAAGACCGTAAAATAACTTTCTTAAAGAGATTTTTTACAGAATTGTATATAACTAGATCGTACCCACTTCTCAACTTTGACGATCCTGCCAACCTTTCAATGGGTAAATCTTCATTTCTAGCGTACTACAACGCTGAAGAATTTAAAGTGGGAGAGGGTGGATTCAAGCTCTCTGACTACCAGGGAAGGCTTTATGAGCTGTCAAAGTCTCCTTCTGGATCACAGTAATTTGTCTCAACGTGATCGCTCTCTAAATACTGGAAATAGGGCGATGCAAACTTTCATTTCGAAAGCATCCAGCTCAGAGCTTGATATCATAATTAACGAGTTCAAATTCCACATTCAAGAAATTCTTCTCGATACTCATGCCAGTCATCTCCTTCAAATCCTATTGCAGACGGCATCTCAGCAGCAGCGATATACCTTGTTTAAAAGCGTATAGCCCATATTGGCCTTTGCTTCCATGTTTTTAATCTCTTTACCTTCGTAGATCGTACCGTACATATCTCCGGTCTCACGTGATAAGAAAGGAACACATTCTCTTCAAGGGATTGTAACAACCCTTAAGACTGAGGAGGAGGAGCAACTGCTTGAGGACATCAGTGATGATGTCGCTGAACTCGCAAAGGTATTTTCTATTGGAAGTCTGTAGCAAGGTTCTCACGACCTCATTCCCTTTAGGACACTTATGGCACTCATTTCATCCAGAAGCTTGTTTCGACAGTATCATCTGAAAGATTATCTTTCATTTACCAGGCGATCGTTGACGATTTCGTTGACGTTGCTAGCAATACATATGGACTTTGCGTGGTAAGGATTTTTCTCAACAATCTGCCTTTTACTGTGTTACTTTAGGTCAAAATGCTGATCACTCGAATTGAAAAAGACGAAGAGAAGAAGAAGACGGTGATAAAATTGCTTGCAGAAAATATCGATACTCTTATCCACAATCCCTTTGGAAATTATGCCATTCAACATGCCTTCGAAGTAAGAGAGAATCTTTTATAAAAAACACTTTTCTCGTTCTAACTTCATTGTAGACTTTCAAGCATGAATGCGGTCCTCTTTGCGATGAAATTGCTCCTAAGTTCGCTCATTATGGCAACCAAAAATTCTCTTCTAATGTTGTGGAAAAATGCCTCGAGACAGCTTCGCCAGTAACTTCCTTTATTTTGGACGCGTTCAGCTTACAACTACTATCTTTTATCAGGAAAATAGGCTAAAATTAACAGAAGCCGTTATAAAGAGCGATAAACTCATTGAGCTAATGACGAACAAATATGGAAATTTCGTGCTTCTCAAAGTCTACAATCTAAACGGTGAAACTGAACGGAAGAGCATCCAAGCTGCATTCCAAAAAGTTTTCCCCAAAATCCATTCAAATAAGTACAAAACGCGGTGGACGCTATTTTTCGAGGAATGCGCGAAGCAAGCTCCAGAGATTTCAACCAAGATCCTCAACAAGCAATCGAAGCCGAACAAGGAGCAGCATCTTGCAGAGGATACAAAGTTGAAAATTCCAGTTATCTCAGGGGATTTTGAGGAGTTGAACGGAAACAAGAAGCAAACTAAGAACAGCAACACCCACACACCCAAGGCAGGATTAGTGGATAACACCCTTGTTGGACGGTCGAAAAATAGAAAATATAGCGCTCCGATCAGCGGACCTAACATGAAATTCGTTAGTAACTTTTACTAGGGATTTCACTCTGACAACTAACGTCCCTCTTATTTTTTATCCTTCTAACTACTTGATGGTCCTGTCGTAAGGAGTCATTATAGTGCTTACCTTCCGTGGATTAAGAAGGTGAGCAGAGAAGGATAAAAACTTTCTTACTGTTACTATTATAATTATGATTTAATGCATACTATATACTATGCTAACTAGGCGAGAAACTCTATCGATAGTTGATATTTCAAATGTAGTTTAACTATTCCTTTTTATTTATTACGTTCGCTAATGTCTCGTCATATTTCATTATTATCGACTTTTGTGAAGTTGTTGCTTGCTTCCCTTGTTAATTCCCAATCCACACAAATCAAACAGCCTGAGTAAACAAAACACATTTTCTGGAAGCCCTTAGCGATTTAAATCAACCACTCGAGAATTTGTTGATAAGGATTAAGAATTGGACTTAGAATTTCTTTGAATAGTTCGATTTCTGAATAAAATCATTTGCAAAACCATATCTTATGTCGAATTTTTCAATATACGGCAAGAAGCTTCTAATCATCGGAGGAAATGGCTACGTTGGTTCCGCGATAGCTCGTCAGGCCGTTTCTCTTGGAGCGAAAGTTACGAGCGTCTCAAGAAGCGGTCGTCCTAAAACAAGACAGCCTTGGGACTCAAAGGTTGAATGGATTCCAGGAGATGCTCTGAAGCCTGAATCCTTCGAAGGCCCAATCAGAGAATCAGATGCTGTCGTTCACACAGTCGGCGTGTTGCTCGATTCCTCGTTCACCAAGTTCAAGCAACCAGGCGACGAAGGAACATATGAAGTTTTGAATAGAGATACCGCAAAGGCTGTGGGCTCGCTTTTAAATGAAATTGGTGGGAAAAAGATGGTTTATATCTCTGCTTCTCAAGGAGCCGGATTTACAACTCGTTATCTAGATACCAAGAGAGAGGCTGAAGAGTTTTTGCTCCAGCTTCCGAAGGTTAAAGTAAGCATACTGCGTCCTGGTTTCATATATAGCTCAACCGACAGACCGTGGACGATGCCAGTTAAGATTGGCAAAGATATCACCTCGCGATTAGCAAACGTTTTCCAGGAGATGGCAGGCGGAAATGAAACTCTGAGGAGCTGTGCCAAGAAGCTCGAGGGAGATCATTCTATCGATGTCAACGCAGTAGCAGTGAGCGCACTTCTGTCGGCATTTCAAACCGAATATGATGGCAAAATTCTCGAAAGTCAAGAAATGGAGAAAATCTGGGAGAGATTTCTGATGAGAAGATTTCAAGGTCATTCCAAATGATAGGCGTTTCATAGAGAGCAGTTATGTACTAACCTGCATTTAGCAGATTGTTTCATAATTTCAACTTCTGGAAGCCTGTCAGTTGTCTATATTCATATCAGGAGCCTTGATCCAATTAGCACGCCTTATTTCGCGCAATTCTCATTTAGTTAGCTACATAAATAATCCGCACTGTAAATCATCATTTGTAGGATAATTTATCCCAACAAGAAACAACTTTACATGATTTCCACTCACAGAAAATATCATAATATTAAATATATTGATTATCAAGTTGCCACAATCACAATATCAATCCATTTGTTTAGAAAAATAAAGCGCGCTGAATCTACTCTCCTCCACAGTCTCAAGATCCTCTTCTGATCGTCGGGTCTTCCCTGTAAAGAATATAAAAATTAATGAAAAGCTTGAAAATTTGAAGATACTTCTTTCCTCCTGAAGATTTTGCCCATGCAAAATAGACGAATACAAAAAGCATAAGAAACGTCCCGAGCATAATGAGTCTAATTCGCAACTTTCTTCTTCGTATCTTTTTCTCTAGCTCTGAAGCGCCTTGACTCATACGTTCTCCCAACTTGCTCAGCTTTTGAGATTTTTCCTCGATGTTCTAAGTTACCAATCCATAAATTACTGGAAACTTTAATCTCATTAATTCACCTCTAAGTTGCTCACATTATGAAGAACAGACCTCACGCTCTCACCAGTTGCCAAGCGGACCTGATCGAGCTGTGTTTGAGCTTTTATTAAATTATCATCTGCACCAAGATCTTTGAATTTTTCAGCAATTTCAGGCACGAAGGTATTCGCGTAAGCTGTTGTTTCACTTTCACTTTTTTCCCAATAGGATGGAATTTCCTCTTGAACAGAGGTTTGAATTTCCTACCTCTCAAATTAATTTATGGAAACTTCAAATGAGTTACTGATAGCATACGATACACTTGAGTTTCAGAATAGTAGTCGCTACAAAGTGCTTTAAAGGAATGTATCATTAGACAGGTAATTTGATGGTTTTATTGATACCCATGTATGTGATTCTTTTTTCATCGAAGGTAGAATACCAGGAACCATTGGGACTCTTTAACTTCTGGTGATCACCTGCATGGACTTTCATAGGGTGAAATTTAACCAACAAAGACTGAGCTTCCTGAGAAAATTTTTTCTAATATAGTTTTAATGCATTCTGTTGACGACTGATGAACGCCAATAAAAAAGATACTTCATATTTCTCCTCGAAACAGAAATGATAAAGGACGCTGCGATCCTCTAACCGTCCAATGGCAACGAATAGAACACCACTTTCTTGCATCGGTTATTTGGAATATTTACTCACGTTCGAAAAATTTATTGCGAGTTTATCTCTGATAGGACTAAGAAAATTGAATCTTTGAAATACAAGAACTAATATGTTTTCGCTTTGCGTCCGTGCATTTGGATTTATAACTTCTCTTATGGGAAATAATATTCGATATAGCATTGCGATTGAAGATCGAAAACATAGAGTTAATTTAATTTTGTGTTGTAGAAGAACCTATTATCATGCATTTTTAAATCGGGAGTTAAGTTCATAAAACGATGTTGTCATTCATTCATGAGATGGTGATGAGTTTTATTCTTAGACCATGCATTGTACTCTCTTTTCCATTTTAACATGATGTGAAACTTTACCTTGATGAAATTTCAAATTGAAACTTAGCAGACGGTTACCACTACTACAGATGATTCACTAATTGCTTTGTCAATAATAAACCTGTACCATACAGACGGCAAACTTGTATCTATTTGCCTAAACTTGAAATTAGCCGCTTTTGAATTTGAATTTGGAAAGAGAAAATTGATTTATTAGAATCACGTATTACCACTACTTTCTTGACTTCAATTCAACTAATTCAAAAAAATGATTATAATTTATCTCCTATTTTTTCCTTTAGTCAAAAATGATATCTAAAAAGTAAATACTAATTCCTAGTGTAGCTGAGTGATACTAGTTAAATTGGCATATTGAAGCTCGTATTGACTAGAAAACTAAAACTAAAAAAGCAAACACTCCACTGAAACAATTTGCTTATCTTAAAAACAAAGTTGCAGTGAGTAAATACCTAGTTAGAAAAGCACTTTCTTTGAGGAAACGACACCATATTACTCTCTTCATCATCATCACAAAGATGATAGATCTCATCACTAATGGGCTCTCTTCTCCAGGTGGGGGTGTGAGGCATTAAATCAAAATTACTTTATTGTTTTCGATACTTAAGTTTTGAAGACATTTAATCTAGGGCTCATATGACACAAATCAAAGTTGCTAACGAATATTACGTGGACTTTGTATCATCATTCTGAAAAATGTATCAAGAGCATTGCATAAATTTTGTCTTTGCGAATATTACACAATTTTCCGTTCTGAACTCT
>ENA-UOTZ01000139-UOTZ01000139.1-compost-metagenome-genome-assembly--contig:-NODE-139-length-56985-cov-10.146587_pt1 | contig 56985 bp, 44 predicted proteins | sample MGYA00238144_ERZ746983 | MGnify/ENA primary metagenome ERZ746983 (study PRJEB28759, sample SAMN06268863) | compost metagenome | isolation source: single cell | place: USA: California, Emeryville, Joint...
TGCCTGCTAATTGATCGAATGACAATGTTACATGATCTGTACTTACTGGAGGCTCAGTACCAGCACTCAAAAGTAAAAATATCATTCACAAGGAGGAGGCTGATAAATCGGTTGTAGGTTAAGCTCATTCAGGAGTTAATTGAAATTTATGAGCATACTATCGATCCTCTGGAGCAATATCGCACAATCAATATGATCGTATAACATTTTTGTTAGAAATCGTTTTTCAACGACTTTTCTAGCTTGGGATCATGGACCAGAAGGCTAGAATAGACTTTGAGTGCTATTATTTCAAGAATAGTTACATTCAAGAAACTGAGGCTATGAAGAATAAAGTCAAGCTGATTAGAGCTGCCAAATGGAAACAAGTGATTACATCCACTCTACCATTTCAAATAGACATCTTTTCTTCAAGTATGAAATAGATTTTCAGAAAAATCTTGAATTCCAAGACCTTGTCGATAAGTTTTCTCACTGCCAGAACGATTTTGAGCGCTTTTCAAAATTGGTTGAAAACAGTAATCGTTTCTTCAAGCCTCAAAATTGACTGTGATTAGAAAAATCAACATTTAGCTCGACGACCGATTATGAAAAGAAACGAGGGTCGAGGATTACAGTCAAAGAAGCTGAAAAAGTCGATAGGAATCAGAACTTCCAAGCGGTATGTGCTGAAACTCGTAGGATTTCGCTGAAATGCATGTTGTCTTAGATCGCCGATATTGACGATTTAGTCCAAGGGATACGCAAGAACACTTCAGAAATCATGGCGACGAGAAAAGATAACCTCAAGAATTTGGTATTCGAGAATAATTACCATATGAAGTAAGCCTCCAGACATCAATTAGCTTTAACTCATTTCATCAACAGCTTTCAGGGAGCGCCTTTCCCGATTGCTCAGTTACAGAAGCTGGAATTCGTTAAATTTTATGAGAACAGTCTCAACTGTGGTCTTATCGACTTCTTCCCGTCTTTGAGCAATTGCACCAGGCTTGTCACGTTGTCTGAGACTGTTTGCCTCGATTTCATCAAGAAATTCCCAGCGAAAGGGATGTTATACCGATCTTTCGTCGAAACGTATTTAACACTATCGCTATCCAGAACTTAACGCTTTTGCTTCAGGACAATCATAGAGAGCATGATCAGGACAATTTGTGAATCGCAGTGGAACGAAGAGTAATATTCACTAGCAATGCCTTAAAATTAATAAATTTCGTCAAAGGATACAAAACATCGAAGACAGTTTACTCTTCCACGATGCAGCTCCTTTAGATCTTATCGCGACTGATCTATCTCGCACCTTAAGCCAGCCTAAACTCGATCCTAAACTTCTTTTTAAACTTGATATAAATGTATACTAGAGTTCTTCACTTTCCCGAATGTCTAATCCTAACATAATTCAAGTACGCAGAGTCTAAGATTTACAATAAACCGATGAATACGAAAGCAAGAAAGGCTTTCGAGGAGGAAGAGGAGAACATTGGCGAGATAGGAGAGCCTTCTCAGCGACATAAAGATTTATTTATCTACTGCAATCTGCTTGAGCTCCTGCGACTTCGCGAAAATCTGATGATGACGATGCATGAAACCTCTGTTCTGAACAAAATACATAAAGTGCAAAGCCGATTTCTTAAAGTCACTGACAATCGATACTTAATCAACGTCCCGAAGAACATAAAATTTGAAGAAGATGACTTCAGATACGATTTTAACAAAGGAGACGGCTTGAAATGCGAGCTACCGCTCGCAATATTCGAATATGACACTATTTTTCGATCTCATCTTGATTTCTTCTCGAGGGAATGCATTAAGCATCTTGTAACTATTATTTTCTATGAATGTCAAAGGAACTAACTTTTTTTATTTCAACAAAGATACTGAGGGACCAACTGGAAGAATTTAGAGTCGTCGTTAAATATGAAGTGGTGCACAGTCAATGGCTTATGTACGAGATAACTGTAAGCTATCATTTGTATGAGATAATTCTAACTCAAGATATTTTTAAAAGAGAATGCAAGAGTTGCTGAACTACCCAATGCAAGTGTCAATGGAAATCGAAATATTAAAGTCCTATGAGCCTTATACATTAGAAATATCTGCCCTTGACCATGGGTAACTAAATTTTCATTTCTATACAGAGAGCGAATAACAATGAATCATCATAGGCGTATATTCAGTGGAACTGACAATCTTGTCAACCTCAAGCGCCAGCTCAATCAAGCTCTCAGTATAGAGAAAGGTAATCATCATTGTTAGAAGGATGTTGAAATTTTGAATGACCCTCTAGAAAAAATGTTAGATATAACGAAAATCAAGGAAAGATTAAGAGAAGAGTGTCGCAACAAATACTCCGCCTATAAAGACGTGAGAGGTGGTGAGATCGAAAATTTGCATATCAAGCGGATACGAAACTTTCGACGTAAACTCGCAAACTTATACATAGAAGATCTCCTTACCGAGTTATTAATCGATTGCAATAAAGTAAAAAAAAACAAAAAACAAAAAACAAACATCAATTCTCACAATCTATTTCTAGATCACACTCATTGATCTGGCTTCTCGACTATTGTCAACAATAAAGACATTCCCCAATCCTCGCCAGGTTTTCAAGTTCCGAAAAAACCCTAACTTTGAGATGGATGATATTCTATACAACGAGCAAACCAAATTCACTGAAGATACGCTTGAGCACGCCTGGGTATTTCCCCGTTCTCCTCTCACCTTACTAATCTGACATGTATCATATTGAAGAAAAAGGAAACTCTCTTAGATGACTCAGGTCAGGTGAAGGATTTATTCTATGTCTATTCAACCCGTGAGGCTGCTGAGTTCGAGACTCCGAAAAACGACAAGAAAAACTATCTTTCCAGAATAGCTTGCTTCGACCCGTGCGCCTACGCGAAACTTGAATCCAGCGTATTTCAATTCCCGCCAGAAAAAGAGGAAACCAAAGGTATATGAAATTTGTTATAACAAGAAATTTGAAATTACACTTTATAAAAAGATCAACTACAGATACTCACTCAAAAGCTGAAAATGGAAGAAACCGGCCATTACAATGAAGTACAGAGACTAACCTTTAAGAGATTCCGGAAAATTTTGCGTTATCGACAAAAGACGATCTTCGAAATGAGATATCTGAACATTAAGAATCTTACTGTCTGCAGAATAATCTCATACTACGCGATGCTGACTGAGATCGTACAGAACAAGCTTGTTACAGCAACTCTGGAGCTGCCACTAGAAGAAGCAGCCGTGGTCTACGACTGTTTACTGCACAACAAGAAATTCCCTGAAATTGAATTCAAAGCGCCAGTTAAAGCTGAGGAGGGTAAGAGCATTGAGACAAATCACATTTTTGACATTATATTTGCTGTTAGAAGTCACATTGAGCCATGAGGAGGAAGAGGAGAAGATGAATGAAGACATATGCAGATCAAGTTTGAAAGAAATCATTTATGAAAGAGTGTACTACAAGCATATCGTCGCTCAGTTCGATCACATCGCTGGGGATTTCAATGAACTTTCTAAGGAATTCCACGCTAAAAGCACTCGAATCGACCTTAGGGCAGTAGTGAGGCATTTGAGAGGAGAGTGCCGTGTTACCCATCTCAAATTCAACCAATGCTTTTCTTCAAGTTTCCCCGAGCTCCTCCAAAATAGTACCGAGCCAAAGCTTTACGAGACTGTGAATCAAATGATGAATTTGATAAATAACAAGAGCGTGAAGAATAAACCTGTGACGTTATCGTTTCTCGATATTCAGCATAATGCTAGACTGGAAACCACAGCGCATGACATCAGTAAACCGGCCTGCTTCGACAACCAAAATTTCGGAAAATTCTACGCTCATGTGATGCGCAAAAGGACTGATACGTCAACCAAATATCTGAATATGTTTGTTTCGGATAACTACAAAACCATCAGAGCCCAAATCTTCGAGAGACAGGTCGAAATCTGGGAGCATACGGATGCTGGAGAACAATCGAATCCCTGCGCGCAGAATTATGTTATCAAAGATATCAAACAAAGAGAGAGCACAATTTATGGGACCCCGCAAGAAGCCACGGACCCCTGGTTCTTACATCTAATGGTAAAGCTTCCTTTCTTTAAATCAGCGATTTGAAACGTATTCCACTATTTATTAGGAGTGTTTAACTCATTTCGATGCTAGAGAAAAAGGCGTCCTTAGGAGTAGTCTGAAAACTAGAGAGGCGAGTCTCCAAGACTATTACTTCTATCGAATGAGAAAGAAATTTACAAACTCCGAAGAATATCATAAAATAATCGCTAATTTATTGGAATTCCAATTGCAGCAAGAAAAACTGATTCGTGTGGCGAGCATCTGGTTTAAACACAGGTTCTTGACGATTGATCCTTCGTACTTATCACGAGTTGAAGAGCTAAAGGTAACTATGAAGTGAATGATATAACTAATTTCACTACAATAAAGCGCATCTTGACAAGAGATATAGAAAGATTCCGCAACAGGATGTTTAAGACCGAAAGGACAGGCGCGGTCGTATTGGATGTCCCCAAAAAGTACCAACATTTGTATTGGACTGTTGCTGCCGGAGGATCAACGCGGTTGACACAATACGAGGAGGGGGTTTTCCGGGAGGCTGAGAATTTTTTACTACAAATTGTCTCAGTGCACAACTGCGTACAAAGCACGATAGAAAAATCGCTGTTGAGAGAATCGCTCAGAGTGGCTTCTACCGAACACGCCGCATTGGTAACCTCATATCATTGAATTAGCTTATGAAGTTTTTTGACAATAGAGCGCCTTCCTCACGCAGTTTAAACCGAAGCGGCCCGGAAGAGACGAATCGATGACGTTGGTTCAGTACTACGTGTCGCCAAATATTCCTCAAGAGAGTGGCGTGATACATGAGATTTACTCTAAATGCACGGCAGTGCAAAAATTCCTTAATAACATTAGGAATCGAGCACTCAAAACGGATGGCGGGTATTTGATAACGTATCCAGACATGGATGAGTGCCTCAACAAACTGGCGAAAGAGTATGTTGAAAAATCGAGCCTTGCGACAAAATCGAGGTACGAGACCTACGCGATGATGATCAAAACGCTTTCCGAGCAACTTCATTACAAAAATAGCGAAATAAAAATGCTGAAATTACAAAAGAATCAATTGCAAGAAGACGTGGAAAATTTAGCTGATGCCCTCTTTAACCAGAGAGGAAGCTCGATAATCTTCGAGCTGGATGCGCTGCTGAGAGAACTCTCTCAATTGAGAATAGATTATAAGGACTTAGAACAGCGAGTCCGTGAAAAAGTGCGAATTGAAGTGGCAGGCGAACTTGAGAGACTTCGCGTTGAACTGGAGATTAGAAATCAGAGATTTAAAGACTTTCAAATGAAGATCGCGGCATTCGTAAAGAGTGAGCTTAGACAGAGCTCGAATAATATCTCCAATTACTTCAGAAACAAAATGATGGTGTTGATGCAGACGCCAGAAGACGAAAAAGCAAAAGCTAAAAACGCTCGAGAAGTAATTTGATTTTTTCATAATTTACTTACATTGGTAACCTTCACAGGAAGATGAACCCGATGAATTCGCTGAAACAAACATTCTCACAAGACTTAGAACGTTTTATAAGTTTAAACAAGGGCTATTGAAAGAGAAGCTTGAAGAAAAGATGACCAGACTGGAAGAGAAGATGAAAAATTATAACGAGCTTTACGAGAATCTCGTTGAGACAAAAAAGCGAGAGTTTTTGCTGAGGAAAGAGCTGATGTTTACTCAACGAGTAAGAAACCGTCTTCAACGACCATTTCTGACTATCTTCAAATAGAATTTAGCGACATCTGAGAGGATAAATCAAGAGTTGACAGCCAAACTGAACAATTTGAATTTTGATCGTATGAGACTTGAAAGATTTCGAGTAAGGCATTTTAGTTGATTGAAAGCGAGTTCATTCTGTCTTTGTAGGATAATCGAGCTCACAAGATCGATCAGCTTGAACAAGAGATGAGAGAATTCAGGCATCTGCAATACATCGATGTTCCAAAATTGCTGGAAAAATACAATCACAAAGACGAGCAAATAAAAAAGCTGGTTGAGAACCAAAAGCATTTCGATGAGCTTTTGGGTCACCTTGACCATCGAAATCAACTGGAAAAGATCCATTTAAAAAGAGGAGTCTCGCATGAGGTTGAAATCAAAAAAATCTTGAAAAGCAAACTAGACACCATGGAAGACCAATATAAAGGCTTTGTCATGAGCAATGACGATCCTGTGGTGATTTGGAAGAACAAATGCATTGAGCTCGCTGAACAGGTCAAGGCACTGCAGTCAGAGCTCTCGCAGTTCAGAGAGAAACGCTTCGACACCTTCGCAAGAGAGACGAAGGCCTCGAAAATCGTTGACACCACTAGCAGCGGGAAATTTTACACAACTGCCTCAAGTCAGAACCGCGCAGGACTTATTTCGACAAAAGGGAATCAGAGAGGGAGCTCTGTCAAAACAAATACTTCAATGACGTTGAACACGACTATCGGCCCTGATTCACGCAACAGCTTTGCGTCGCCGAATTGGCGTGAGCAATCACCTCCTGTTTCCAAAATACCAGCGATTTATCCGGATCGGACGCCACCTAACATGCTGAAATATAATCCTGGGAGGAAAATCAAAGGATATGATTTAGATGCGTCAGTGAAAACGTTGGTTGCGAAAAAGGAATCGCCTTCTCCAAAGGTGAATCTGAACACTTCTCTAAGAGAGAGATCGAATGAAAGAGTGATTACAACACCATTCTAATAATGGGTATATTTGGAATTTAATTTGTTTTGTTGAATACTTTAGAGTTTTTTGTTAGGGAATAACTATCTATCATAGTATTATTTCTTGGGAATGTATGAAAATTTGTTATGGTCTTACTGTCTGTAGATTTAATTCATAGGTCAAGAGTTCAATTCTTGTCATTATTATCAAAATAAATGAGAGGTTTGACTAGTTTGGGATCAAATTTTTCGAAAGATATTGCTGAAGAATATCTTGGAACTGAAAATTTAATGATTAATGGGATATGTATGAGTTTTAGGCATTTAGTTTGCTCATAGATTATAAAACCAATGATTATCTTATATTCATTAGAGGTATTGCGTGCAGCAATCATGAATTTTATCATTTACAGTAATTATCCGTTCAATTAGTGGATCGACTCCTTATATTAATTTGCTGTGATTGCCATTACCTGTTTAGAGAATTCTGAGAAGCTCCTCAAGGATCTGAACGACTGCTGGACAATCTTCAGTGGCTTTTTTCACCAATACTCCAGATAAGATGGTTGCGATGATATCTTGTTCCCAGTTTATTTGTCCCGCTTCGATGTCAGCTACCACAACGCTGGCAACGTAGAAAGCTCCTCCCAGATCTTGTGCGCATTGAGAATCGGCCAAGAGAAGTTCACCGACAAGTTGGAGGATAACGGAAACTTGAGTGTGGTTGCTACTCTTACTAACGACATTCTTCACGAACAGTTCAAGAGCTTCAGTGGCATTGGTTGGAAGGATCCTTTCCATGACCTTACTTGTGTTATCTTTAGAGGAATCCTTGCATTGTCTAAGCAGATTCGACCTATTGCAAGATTTTTTGACCGCGTGTTGGAAATGCCTCAGATTCATGAGAGTCTTTTGAGAAATATTAGTTGGTTTTGGAGACGGTTTGGAGTCAGAGCGGGTTATGTTCATGAGTAAAGGACTTCCAATGGGCATATCACTGATGTTGAAGTATGGACGAGGTTGAATAATGGTTAATTTGCTGACCTCTCCCGCAAAGCACCCACTGGCCAAAGCAACGAAACCTACGATTAAGAAGATGGCGATTTTGTTCATTTTTAAACTGTTAATTCGTATAATTCTAATAGAATAAAAAGTTTTTGGGTTATTTATAACTACTGAATAGTCAGAAAATATTAATGTTGAAATATTCTTGGCCGAACGCAAAGAACTTAAGTATTCTTGATCTCGCACCTTTGTTCTTCGGAAAAACCTATTTTATCGTTACCTGAAAGATCTATCTACTGGAGCTCAAACCATGAAAAACACGGCACGAAGCCAAGTTCAACACTTCGTCAGTCCTCGCCAGCCGAGGAAGTTAGAACCACTCGCCATCAATGAGAGCACAGTCCGTCCTCGTCTAATCAGGAACACAGAACCTAGTCTCCATAACACATCGAAAACACCTACGTTGCCTTCTTTATTCGCGCACAATGATGACCTATCTGTTCTAAAGGAAAAAACAGCTTTTCAGAAATCAATCCTTTCATCGAATTTCCAAAGCCAAAGAGTGGCAACCGACTCACAGACCAACTTATCCCTCAAAGACCTTGAATGTGATTTTCTTCAGCAATTCAAGGAGTTTCTCAACGCAAAAGCTGCTCAGCAATTGGTATCTCCTACTAATAAAAAAGCCTTTGATAAAACCCCTCATGCAAATCTGTGGAGCAACGACACACGCGAGAACAACGCCAGAAATATTCATGATATTGTGAAGAAAGTCCAAGACAAAAGGAAAATCCTTAAAGTCGATGAGACACGTAGGTTTGAGAAGAAACTCAGTGTCTTTAACAACCTTTCAACGTTTATCGATATCAAGAACTTTCTACCAAAACTCAGCGCACCAGATGAGCAGCAGTTCCTTGATAGTTTAGCCCTTAGCTTCCAAGCCAAAGGCTTAATTAAGGGTGACTCTCCAGTAAAACGGCACCCTACAATAAGCAGAAAGAAGAGGACGTTATCGCCTTTGAAGTTGTCTCCAGCTTACATCGAAAAGCTTAACGAGCTAAAAGAAACACAGAGAAGAAAGCTAAAAGCATTTCAGAGTCAGAGTCAGTCAAAATTGCTGAATTATTCCTCGAAAGTCGAGGAGGAATTCAAAAAGAATGAGCCTGAGTTGGCTTTTGATATGATTCGCAATGATACCACCGACGAGAACCAATTTTATGATAAACTTGAATCGAACTTGAGAGACAATAAATATGATCGAGAGGACTTCGACGTTCCTGATGTAGATGAGGAAAATGCGGTCAAGTTCGAGGATTATCTCAAAAAGATCCTCTCCACAAGGCAGGTTCAACAAGAGGACTTGGATGATGTGATAAAGGCCCAACATAGCCAGCTGAAAACCTTCAAGGACAGGTCGGAAAAAGTTATTTCATTGCTTAAAAAAGCAACGAAAAATATATTCAGAAAAAACCTCGAAGTCACTGTCAAAAAGAAAAAGCCTGCTGATCTTTCACAAAGCGTGCTTGAAAGGAAGTTGAGTCTCTCGCATCAACCTTCACGGATGGAGCTTTCGTCGAGCACAAAAGATTTAACGACAATTGATCCGGTGGAAGAAGAAGTGGAAGAGGACCATGGGAAAGTGTTCCTTACTAATCTTGTAATGGAACCTGACCACGTCCCTGAGCCAGGCTTCCGATCGAAATTGAATCACATTCTCGAAAGGGTAGATCGCATATCCAGCGAGCCTAGCTCCTCGAAACGTGGGTCCTATCAATCGATTTATCGAAATGCAAAGCAGAAAAGTCCGGAATATGCCTCAAACAAGCAAGTTTCTTTGTTATTATCAAAGTGCGTTGACGTTTTGATGGAGGAAGCTGATTATCAAAAAGACGGTGTTAATACCTACAAAAAAGGGTTTGATAAGGTTTGCTCTAACATGAGCAGCATCTATGAGAAGGATTTGGATGTGTTGAGCCCGAAGCCGACGCCGGATTCAAAATTGCTCGAAATTAAGTTGAATCACAAGGAGCATTTTGGGTCCTTTTTGGGAAAGCCTGTGAAACTGAGAAGAAAAAATCTACGAGGCATTTACTTGTAGATGCTAAATTTTTTTTTACCATTATATTATATTCAGAAAATATTTCATTTCTTTTTCTTTTTTCTTGTTATTAACACAACTTTGAATGAGACTCATAAATCAAAGCCATGGTTTGAAGTATCTATTTTATCAAATTATATGAATACATAAGTTGGCAAGGAAGTTTTATATTCATATTTTTGTCGTTGATAGTACAAATATCAAAATATACATGATATGTTCACAAAAAGTGCCACAACTCATCTAATAAAAACTCCTCAAAGCAAGCTTAACCATTCAAAAGGCCATGGGTGACTTGGATCGATGGTAACTAACACAGCGATATAACAGCTAAAGAATTCTTGTGAGAAATTTTTGTCAGCTTCAAAAGATGATTATTGCGACAAAGTGCTCTCCTTACTCTTGAGTCATTGATATGCTGATAAATAATTGTGCCGCCCCTTTTTGAAAAATAATTCGGAGTGTTTAGCTCTAAAAGTTCACACATGCTTAAATTAAAAAACCAGTAAGTTTTTGATTCAGATATAGATTGTTTTTGAAAATATGGACTTTGAAAATAACCAGAATATGGAAGACGATAGCTCATATGAGACCAATTTCGAAAGAAACGAACTAAAGAGATATCGACATGCCAATTCAAAAGTGAAACCAACTAAAGAGCCAACCAACAAAGCAGATAAGAAATTGCAACAGAAATTACAGAGCCAAGAAAGAGGGTACGAGCCTTCCTTCAATTTATTTGCCCAAAAAGGAATGCTTGATACCGCCGAGCTCTTTCCAACCCTAAATTTCGGTTCCGAATTGACCTTTTTTTCCAATGAAATTCCAAATCAGTCTCAGGACTCTTGGATCACATACTCTGAGCTTAATAAACCTAAGAAGAAGTTCACGATTCCTTTCCAAGGGAAAAGTGGGTACTTGCCAGCCAGACAGAGAAATAACGGTGAAATGGAGTTTTCTGAAGGAAGTGGGAATGCAAATTGCAACAATCAAATGATTTCTGAATAAATTTGAATTTATTTTTTTTTTTGCCATGTAAAAGTAGTTGTGGATGTGTAGTTTGTGTGTTGATTTCCGTGATACCTGCTGCTTCATCTTGCCAGAAAAGTAAAAAAAAATGATGTTTTTCAAATGTTTGTCGAGATGGACAAATTGAGCTGGAAGGAATTTAGAATCACTCTAAGGAAGCGTTTTGTTGAAAGAAACTCATAGCTGAGCCTCAAACCTCAAATTTTTTTGGAGATTGTGTGAGCAGGTGCGATCAAAAAGAGCTTCTTTTGGCGAAATATCATCCTTTACCGTTATTGAAGTCTCTAGATCTTGGTAAAGCTCAAGATAATGTTGTTAGTCGAAATATTATCAGATAGCACTACTGTATAGACTGAAGGCAACCAATTTTTTTTTTTTGCGAGCAAATTATCATGCTGGTTTACACAAATTTCTTAAGGCCCTACCTTTGTCATAAATCACTCGCTCAAGTGAGATGAATTAGTCAAATACAATTCAGCCGAATCTTTGTTAATTGAATTCAACAGTAAGAAGTCCATATAATCATAGATGAAAATTTTAACATCTTTTCCATTTTGTGTATTTTGGGAGAATTTCATTTCTATTTCTGTGAGTCAATACATGGTTTCCTCAGATCAAGCAATTCTTAGAATGTTGACTCGGTCGTTCATCGAAAGCCAATGACAGCACTAAATCAAAAATAATCAATATTGACTTTTAAAAGGTACAATAGTTCGAAAATTGAGTTAGGGCGAATCAGGAAGATTATCCTCAAATCCCAGAATGAACAAAGATGAATCCTGGAGGTGCTTTGGAATAGCAAAAGAACACTTTAACAACGGCGACTACGAGCGCGTACAACTTCACGATACAAAGCGCAAAGCTCACTTCTTTCTTTGATCATAGGCGTTAAAATTTTTCAACAAGAGCTATCATTTAGAAAAATCAGACCTTACACTCTCATATATCAAAAAATGCCACGATAAGATTCAACAAGCAAAGGCATCTGGCAATCAGAATGACAGTTCAACTCAGCAAAGGTCTCAGAAAGCAGATAGTAAATCAAAAACAACGCCTGGAAGCTCCTCTCACGCAAGCGAGCCCGTAATACTTCTCATATTAAAAATAATTCATAATAACGTTTGATGTGTCTATGCCAGCCTGATGATGTCAAGAAAATACTCGCAACGAAAGATTACTATCAGCTCCTTGGTGTATCAAAGACATCTTCTACAGAAGAAATAAAAAAGGCTTACAAAAAGGTAAGCTGCGCCATAATAGCAACAGCCTTATAAAGGAATCTTCAGTTAGCATTAAAATACCATCCTGATAAGAACACGGCCCCAAAAGCTGATGAGGCTTTCAAAAAGGTACTCTCAGAAATTTGTTATCAATACTCAGCGCGTTCTCAGATAGCTCAAGCTTATGACTGCCTCTCTAACGCTGAGAAGAAGAGAAATTATGACGAATACGGGAATGAAGAGCCCCAGCGGCATCATCATCAGCAGTATCGACAATATTATTCTGAGGAAGTGTCTCCAGAAGTCTCTTATTGCAGCAATTTGGTCCTGACCCATTGATAGGATATTTTTAATATGTTTTTCCAAAATTTCGGCATGGCAGCAGGAACAGGAGCAAGAACACGCACTTACTACTTTGGCACTCACGGTGGTGCCAGGTATGACGACTCTAAGAGATTTCATGAAACTTAATTTCACATAGACACACACAAAGAGGCAGCGGTGGGCAGACCACCAGCAGTGGACGCACTACAAACAGTGGGCACACCACCAGCGGCGGATACGGTGGCAGCAGTAGCAGCAGCACACATAGCCATGGGACGACCCAGACGAAAAATTCTTTCAAACCACTCTTTTCTTTATTGCCTTTGTTACTACTGATTGGAGCGTCTTTTCTCATGAATTACGCCCGTGAGGTAATCAACTATGACGTTCATTCTGTCACACAATGATTTTATATCAATAGGAGCAGATGTATTCATTTACTCAATCATACAAATTCCCTATTGCAAAAAGAACGGCTGATCTCGGTTACAATTATTTTGTGGAACAAGACTTTCAAAAAAAAGTTGTAACAAAAAATCCTAAAAAATTTAAGGAGGTAATGCACCTGTGGGACTTCTAGCAGTAAATGTGCTTGAAAAAAAGGTTGAAAGGGATGTGGAAATAAATACTCTGAAAAGATTTCAAGACCAGTGTAATAACGCTCAAGCCACAAAGCAAAGTCTTGAGAACAAAGCGCATTATTATAAAGGGGTCCAAAAAGAAGCTTTGCTACAGGTAGCATTACTTTTCGTTTTCTCTATTTAATGAGCAAACAGCGTGCAAATAGCATTGATCTTTCTTCTTGTCATGCAGTCGAAAATGCTCGGGTACTCTTATCTGCTTGACTAGAACTAATTTACTACACTTCATAGAAAATGAAGCCGGCTTTATTTAGGAATAACCGTTGGTAGCAAACGAAGATCAAAGTATGATAACATTAATTACCGGAACTGAATGTGTTTTTTAATAATAATTATTATTTGCTAAAAGGCATGAGTCTTAAAGGGACTCACCTTTCCGAAAATCCATCTGAGTCAAATTGTGAGAGTCTATCTATATAATTGAAAGCCTTTGGCTCGTATTATTTTCAAGAAGTAATTTTGGAAACTTTCAGCTATAAACAAACACAAGTTTATGTTCAATTAGTTTTTCTTTTATAGGTCGCCAGTTATTAAAAGCAAATGTAGCAATAAATAAGAAAGCAAATGCAAAATAAATAACGAATATTACACATGCTCAAGCTGATAGTGCGATAAATAGAAAGTATGCAAATTTCATTAATCTCATATTCAAAACCAAAATATTTTGAGTAAATTGATCTTACTCATGGATATAAATATGATAGCAAACTTTAACTAGTTAGTCACAATATACAGAGTCTATATCCTTTAATTCTCATACAAACAAAGATATGGGTTTAAAAAATCATGCATTCAGGTTGTTATTACCGGAATTTCCCTGAGATATCCTCGTGGATAAAACGTCTCAGTCTGTCCACCAAAACTAGATGTGGCTTAGTTTCTCTTTCGTACAACTCTGATTGGAATATTGAATCGAACATTTTTGAAAGGCTTTTCTTTCATATTTCTGCTTTTAGAGCGTATTGGGATTCCTTGTTCAGACACCCTTGAATTTCGGAGTGTGTTTGAGTATATCTTCTCCATCTCCGCTTTCTCTGTCTCGTCCATTAGAGGAATAACATCCTTATACATTTTCTGGAATCGAGCTCGGAGCAAGGTGCGAACTAACGATTCTTTCTTTAAGAGCTTCGACTTTTTGTAAGCAATGAGACACCATAACACAAAATAAATCATGAGAGAGAACCCGAGTATCTGAAACGTGTACCAAAAAAAATGCTCATCGCTCATACGAAACATCATTAATTGATTTTCCAACGAAGAAGTGTCAAAAACGCGTCTCCTTCGAAAGTTCTGCAATTTAATTTAATTGAGGAGTACTGATTTCTCTTAATCATCAGTCTTATAGAAAAATTTAAGATTTAGCGCTTGTGTATTGCTCGGACTTCGAATTATTCTTATTTCAAGGATCCAATTCGGTAAAAATAATTATGATAACAATGCCATTATAATGTATGAAGGATGAAAAATAGTACAATTGCACCAATCATGTAGTAGAGCACATTGCTTCAAAAAATCTAAATTTCAATACTAGCTGTGAAAATGAATATCTATTAGGAATAAAGAAACTAGCCCATTCCATAAAATAAATAGGAAAGAAAAATAGAGAAATTCAAGGGATTTTTCAAATGGCTGACTGCCAAGAAATTGCTACCTATAGAAGAGAGATAAGCATTACAAATCATGACTACCTAGATTTGGATACTTATATAAAGCATATTAACGAATTACTACGGAATGAATATTGATATTAGGGACTACCTAGTGATACCTATATAGTTATTAAAAAAAAAAATCGATTTGTGCTCTCCCTCAGATATTTAGTGCGACTTTCGAGCGGGAGAGTGGTCAAGAGAAGATCCTGTCAAAAGATTGTTCAGTCTAACAAATATGAAGTAAGTTAAGGAGGCAGCTAGGGTAGTTTTACCATAAGTGTACAGTCGTTTCCCATGAACTCGTTGTAGTTAAAAGGATTGTAGTCTGCATTTATGGTGCTACTCAAGACATTGTTCAAGAAACCTCTTCCTTTCACTGAGCTCTCGGTTCTTTTAAATCCAACATTATAATTATTAGTATTATTAGTATTATCGTCAGCGGTCTTGTTATTTCTCTCTTCCATTGACTGCTGGATCGCTAATGAAGAAAGTTAGCTCACAATGCCTGTAATATTATAACTTACGGAAAGAGAAGGTGGAAAGCTGAGGGAGAAAGTCTGAAACCTTAGAAATGTTTCTCTTAGGCTCAGGATGGAAAAGATCCATAAACCCGCCTTGGTTAACGGCTTCAGTGTTTGTGACAGGATGTGCTTCCTCGATGATCACAGAGTTTTGAGCGTCTTCGAGCTTTGGAAGGACAATGTGCTCGAAAACATCATCCAGTTGGCTTCTCTCAACGGTATAGGCCGTATGGTCTCTCTCTTCAATTTTAGGAACCCAGTCATCAAGTGACTCTTTATGGGTGGATTCGCCCAGGTAAACCATAAACACATCAGGGTTCTGGAACTCTTCTTGGTAAGATATATACTCCTCTTTTTTGACGAAATCCATTCCTTTGTTGTTCAGAGCAGCAGAGTATTGAATCAAATCGTTCTTTGTCTTCTCGAGGTTTTTAGCGGCCTTGAGAAGTTTCTTTCTACTCTGGCTCTTGCTTACAGTCTTTGCTTTCATAGAAATTTCACAGACTTCTCTTTTGTATCTTTCTCGGTCTTCTTCTGAGGCGTCAATGTACTGTTGCTTGTCTTCAGCGGATAATCCTCTCCACTGTTTAGCAACGACACTCATGATTTCTGCCATAGACAACTCAGGGTGTTCCTCGTGTAATTCCTCTTTCTTTTCTCTGAGGAAGTAAGTGAAGGCGTTTCCGAACTTTTTAGGCTTGGTTTTGGTTATGGGCTCAGCTGCGGCGGCTCCAGAGGAAAGGTATTCATTCAGTTCGTTGAGGTAGCGCCATTTATCAAGTTTAGCTTTCTCTATGTAGACATTTTTTTCTGCTGGTGGCAAGTTTGCCCATTTCTCAGAAATTAAGGCCATCCTGTTGTTTGGGTTGACCTTTTCAGCTGCTTGGTTGAGGAGGATGTGCATCTAAGAAGACATTAGGGCTAGAAGGTTGAATAGGAGTTACCTCTTTGCTGAAGATGTGGAAGGCTGAGATATTGCGTTTTGGCTTTTTAACGGATTTTTTAGCTCTTTTACTCGTGGTTTCGGTTCCAAGTGTTAATTTTGTGTTCATTTCTCTTACGCTATTGTAGCTCTGCTACTGTTTGTTTATGTTTTTTTATATCGTTTATGAATTATTAAATCGTGGCAACAAATTAATAAGCGTCTAATTGCCGATCAGAAAAAACGCCTCTTTCAAAAGTCCTGAGATACCCTCCATATTTTTTGACAAAAGACTGCTCTTCACGTCTGTTATCGTCAAACTCACCCATTTAGCTTAGTAGATGAAGTTCTGGCTTGGTAGCTGGGGTTTCTGACTTATGCTGCGAGGAGGTGCATACCCTCCATCAGACCCTATCAATTAATACGGTATTAAGGGTAATCAATTCTAAAAATATTTTACCTCGATAAGCGTTTGATAGGGTTTGCTAATACCCTATTTGAATCACTCTCGTGAAAACGCCTACCCACCATAGAAAAATGAGCTATTCTCTTTTTGTTAAGAGGAATAATACGACGTAATTTTATTGAACGATTCTCAAAGAAAGTATGAACTGACGCATTTGGACTAAGATTGATTAATGATGCTTCACAAGATTCCTGAATAATTCGACAGCAAGCAAATTGATTAGATAGCTATCTCGGTCAACATGCATAGATGGGTAGGAGCACGAATTACTCGATTTGGAACAGAATTATGAAATCCGAACTTTCCACAATAAAATAGAAACCTACAAACATCTCAATGCAGTGTAAAGCAGTTGCAAAGTCGTTTTCAGAAATGAAGCGGCTGTTGTTGTAGCTATCTAACGATTTAGCAGCATTATCTATCAGGATATTCAGATATGTAGAGGCTGTGAAAAGAGTTACAAACATTATCTATAATCAGTCAAACCTTATGGTCATTCTGTCAACTACACTTCATTCCTGCAATATTTCTCAGCAGTAGTACTCGGTGGTTTAGGTTCAGAAAACATCTATAAAAGAAGAAATTTCGTCGTTCGCCCCCGACTCACACGAGCTCAATTATAAAAAAATATAAAAACGAAAAATTACGGTCTTCCACAAAGGAAATGTGCCTCTTTTTTTTGAATATTGTGAAAAGCATAGGCACATTCGAAGCTATGTTGCCTGCTGTTGACATTAAATATGTTGAATGGAGATGTGATAACTGGCAATTTTATGGAGATGTAAATTACGCAATGTCTTACTTAGAAACTCAAACATCAACACGAAATGAAACCAAGAGACTGGTTTGCTAGAGATGATTAATTCAAACAGAACTGAATAGTGTTGGATTAAGCTCTGAAAAAGACCCTTTTTCTAGCTAATTTATGCAGTGGGTAGTTGATTTAGGAAATTGGAACCTTTTGAATCACCCTCGAATCCGAAAAATTATTCAGACTCTCTAAACTCAAGAGAAAAAAAAGAAATGATTTTCGTCGGCATTATCTTAGGTTTCATCGTACTGGCAGTTCTCGCAGGCATCTGGCTTAAAAAAAGCAAGCCGAAAAAAGAAGAAGGCAGCTTCCCTTTCACGAGCGGTGGTGATACAGCAGCGCCTTCCAATGAAAAACTCGTAATTCCAGATAAAGGTATGAATTCTTTCAAGAGCCCAAATACTTATGCCATATAGAATTCACTTACGAGGAGCTGGCTCAATATAACGGAGTAACCAAGCGTCAGGTTTATTTGGCAGTCAAGAATATCGTGTTCGATGTGAGTTCGTCCGGTAATATTGAAAAATAATTTCAATGGGGCTTAATGTGTTTGGCAGACGCGTATGGACCAGGTCAGGGCTATCACTGCTTCGCCGGAAAAGAATGCTCTGTTGCTTTAGCAAAGATGTCTTTTGAGGAGCAGTATATGAACTGCTATTTGAGACCCAAGCAGCCGAAGCTCGAGCAAAAAGAAATAGAAACCATGGAGCAGTGGTTTGTTTTCATTAAGAAAAAATATCCAATCATTGGAAAGATAAAAGAAACGAAAAAGGACCATTGATGAGATTCATTATTAGCTAGAGAATTTTATTTGTTGTACGAACTCAGACTTAATCGTTGATTTTGGAGTAATATTCAGAATGTGTTGTATATGGCAAGTTATCAGATAGTCAGGACACAAGCAAATGACGCACTTTTGTCAGGAAAATTTAGTGTCCAGAGAGCTATGATGGTCAACAAGTTATTAGATAGGAGGAAATTTTGCAATGTATAAGCAGCTAGGTTGCAAATGGTCTACTTAAGACACTTTGTAGTTCATGTTGAGGTTCAATTCATTCACATGTTATGGATTTATACAGCTGTTTAATTGCTAATAAGGAATTTCACCAACAAAATGGAAGGTAAAATAGTTTCATTTAGTAAGCTCAGAGGCTACTAAGCGTGTAGAGAAATCGGGCAGTTCCAAAATTTGTGACGCTAAAACTATTGCAAGGATCGTAAAGTTATAGTGGTTTGAGAAGTGACTTCTTTTTGGCTGGTAATTATTCAGTATCAGCTCACAGTCTACAAATGAAAATATTCTCGGGAGCCTTTTCCCTGAATGCTGTCAAAACAGCAAGATACGCGATTCAGAATAGTTTTACTACTCTTTTCTTTGTAGTTTGATTTCGTGATGTAACGACTTCATATCCACTATTCAAAATGGCTAATAAAGATCAGCGAGAAATTCAACCTTTTCACCTTGCTGACTATGTAACAACTTATTTACGTGTACAATCATCCCATTGGATAAAGATTACTTAATTAGATCTGAGAGTTTTCTTTAGATCAGAAAATTTATTCAAACTCTAACAAAACCATTGTATTGATCAAGAAATGATTGTCATTATAGCTGTACTTTTCGCGCTTGCGATGATCCTCCTGCTTCTGAGCAAAAAACGTCAGGTCACTAAGATAGAAACTACCAAAGAAGCTGTGATTCCAGAAAAAGGTATATGCCCTTGAGTTAACTTCAACTAATGTTAATTAGGGTTTACCTATGAGGAGCTGGCCCAGTATAACGGAATAGACAAACCCCAGATTTATTTGGCAATCAAGCATACTATTTTTGATGTGACGTCGTCAAGTAACATCTAAAGCTCATTAACATGATGATGCTGATTCACTATATTAGATGTTTATCATCCCGGTAAAGCTTATCATGGCTGGACTGGTAAAGACTGTACTATTGGTCTTGGGAAGATGTCGTTCCAAGATCAACATATGAACCGCTGGTCAAAATCTCGACCGACAGAACTTACCCCACAAGAAACAGCGAGAATGGAAGGGTTGTATAATTATATCAAGGTGAAGTTCCCGGTTGTCGGTACGATAATCGAAACCACAGAAACGAAAAAAAGACGCTAATTTGATTTATATGGCCATTATCAATGGTTTTTTATTGCACCACTCTAAATTTAATAGTAGTTGAGAGCTTTGAAATTTTTTATTCTTCTCCGAAGGATTATCTTCTTTAGGGGTAATAAATCTGCTAGCTCGATATGGGGATAGAGTTTCACTATTTCCACTGGTTTTCCTCTTCATTTCATCCCCCGCAAAATCTTCCTATGCTTATAGCGACAGCCTCACGGAGTCTACTCATATTTTTCTGGAGAAAGAAAAAGCAATTGAAATTTACCCATCTTTCATAGAGGCTTTTTTTAGATTATTCAATACCGAAATAATATTTCCATGTCTACTCAACACAATGGATTAGAGACATCACTATTATCATTCAAATTAGCTCTCAATGATTTTGCAATTCATATCTCAACAATAGTTAACTATTACTTACTTTACCTTCTAGCTGATAGGTTCTTCAAATTCGATAGGTTAATCCTAACCATTTTTTCTCCACCATCTACATCTGCAATATTATTAACAGCAGCCGGCACTAAATGATACTTTGAAAAGTTGTGCTAGAAAAGACTACAAAGCAATTTCTGCCAAGATTATTCGAGTTCTACCAGCGAAGTTGTCCAAAAATGAACATTTTCCGTTAATTGTATTTTTAACATTCAAAGTGAATTTCAGGTATCTAAAATACCAAATTGAGTTTTTGCCGAGTTGATTCCGAATTTTAATAAATAATTATTCTCATAATTATCATCAAATGGGCAAGGACGCTAAAGAAAAGAAGCCACTCGAACCAGTCACCAGAGACTACACCGTCAACCTCCACAAGAGACTCCAAAAGATCGCCTTCAAGAGAAGAGCCCCAAGAGCCATCAAGGAGTTAGTCAAATTTGCACAGACAAACATGTTCACTCAAGTATGCCATACTTAGCATCATCCTTTTTCCTCTATTCACCTTCAATCTTTTCCTTCCACCTGAGGCTGAGTCTTACCTGTTATTAGGATGTGAGAGTTGACCAAAAATTGAATCAATTCCTTTGGAGCAGAGGAGTTAGAAACGTTCCAAAGAGAGTCAGAGTCAGAATCTCAAGAAGAAGAAACGAAGATGATGAGAGCAAGGGCAAATTCTACTCCCTCGTTCAACATATCCCAACTGACACCTTCAAGGGATTGATTACTGAAAACAACACCGGCAACTAAGCGAATTGTTTTTATGTATTTCATCGTTGATTTCCAGTGATTCTGTATACGGCAATGATACCTCTTTCATGCTTATCGAACGTATACTCAAATAAAAATGATACGCTACCAAGCGAGCCATAATTGTTATTCTCCACACCAACTTTAGAAAAATCCTGAAATAGCATATAAATCGTGTGAGAAATGCCAATATGCTTTCATCAGGGTCTATTTAGGAAATTATATAGCCCTTTTATTCTCAGATTCACCGTGAAGTGACTTAATACGAGCCAGTTTGGCCGAAAGAAAGGCTTTAATTCATTAACATCTAAGCATTAGGCATTTGATACTTTTGATATTTTGAATTCAATAAATACTACTCTCTATTTAATTCCAATGCCAAGCACACAAAGAAAATTAAGTTTGTCTAAGGAGGTCATTACAAGGAAGGCCTAACAATGGTTCAAATAACCACCTTTCGAAGCTACCATCCAGTTCATATTTTCTTACACCCGAAATCAAGATAATAGAAAAGTGGAAGGAGAAATAAATGCTAAATATGACTCATTTATTAACAAACTGGTGCTCACTGCTAGGATATTGCTGCTACGAAAACAATTGATCCTTTGAGCTCTAACGTAATTGAGAGGTTCGTGTATTTACAAATTCTTATTTGTTATTATTGTTTTGGACCATTAAGCTTAGCTTGAGGCGTTTGAGTTGTTTTATTGAAGCAAAAGAGATATATCAAACTAAAGTTACTCATTTCTGAACAAAGATTTTCAAGAAGTAAAGTGCAAATGTCATAAAATTCAACTCGTTAATTTGGGTCCCGTTGAAACTCTTCAAGTAAATACACCCAGCAAAGAGCTTTTTAATTCTTTCTCATTTTCTTCACTCTGTCATGTAAGAAATCTTGCACCAAGAGAGTCTACAAATTCAATGTTAGTTAACCTAAAAGGCTGAGACTCTTACAATCATAGCATGTGGAGCAACTCTCACGTAGAAGGTTGGGAAACCAACCCAAAGTCCAGTAACTCCCTCTTTGGCAACACTCTTTTTGAAGCAGTCAAAGAAACCTGAGTAAGGATATGTGCCATCTGGTCTGGCCTTCATTCTTTGAAGCTTGGTCTTCAAGTTATCGAATGGAAGACTGAAGAATGCTCCTCCAAAACCAGCCACAGCGCTAGCACTGTTGAGTGTGAAAAAAGTAAGCGAGAGACAGATGAGAGAAAAAATTACAATAATCTTGTGGATTGAAGGTCCTTTGTCTGAGTATAATGGTTAATTCTTTCCTTGACTTCGTCGTAAGGTCCAAGCATACCGAGATTCATGGCCATAGCTCTGAGCACAGTGGGTGTAGAGCCTCTCCAGAGACTGATAACGCCTTCTTCTTTGATGATTCTGCCGAGTGCATCAAAGACGTGCTTGTAATTTCTTCTTTGGTCAGGAGGTAAGGTGGCATCTGATTGGAATCGCACCAACGCCAAGTCAGCTGGATTTCCGATCAACGATCCCAAAAATCCTGCGAACAAGGAAGCGGCAGCCTTTTGAACTGGGCTCAAATTTTCTATTGAGAACAATTAAACCGATTCTAAGAAATTTTGGTCACTGTTGTGCTTTTTTTGGTAGTTTTCGGTGATAGATTTGAAGATACCGAGTCTTGCCGTTCCGTAGACAGCCTGTCTGAAAAGAGCTGAATCAAGTCTAGCAAAACGAAGTTTGAGAACGATGTTATAAGAAAAATTGGCACCCTTTGTAGAATGACACGATTCCTTCCTCAGCGAGCATCTTCCTGGCGATGACAATAGGGCTTTTGGAGCCACCCTCTTCACCTCCGATCTGGATTCTAACTTTGACGGTATCAATAGGTTGAATAACAGAGGTTGCGGTCATTCCAGAGGCACCACCGATGATGAACGGTAAAACCGTATCGACCCATGTGGTTTTTGCTAAGACATGGAGGATTATCAGGTTGGGTGGAGGTCAAGCTAATTACGTTGTTGTGGATTGCCAGTTGCCATTGATATTGGAGGAAGTTTATGATTTTCTAAGGTATTTTCGATTAATTATTTCTAAATCTTTCGATCTGATATAAAGGATTAGAAGTTTAAGTGTTACGACATGCTCACGTTACGTACTATTTTTATTCGATATTTCATAAAAAATTATAAGTGTGAAACTTGAAATCAAGGAAGAAATTTTGTGGTTCTAATTACGTTCTCAGCCTGCTTCTTGAGGATGGCGAGGAATTTGGTTAAGATTGAAGCTGACATTTTAGAAATATTCTCAGCATCTATTAATACTGTCGCAGATTCGTCATTGTTACTCATTTTGAAAGATACTTCTAATAGAATTTTGAAGCTATCAAAATAAAATTGAGAGCGAAAAAGCCCTTAATGAAGTTCCTAATTATTGGTCGCTCTTGTTCCGCAGCTTCATGATGCTGATTTGATGAACTGAAAATGCTGGCATGACAAAATATTTTGGGCTCATACACAAATTGCGAGCAAACTTCAGGTGAAATAATTGGAATATGTAACTTGTTTTTTTTTGGGATCTGAGGACATAGGAATGATATATCTATACAGCTCTAGCTCATATTTTTGGTTATTCTTTTGCTGGCGCATGAATAAGGAGGAGAAAAATTTAGACTGGGAGATGAAACCTCTCCAAATCAAATGATAAGATCTTTTAGAACTTTGCAACGAGTCTTTAAGAATTAAACTTATTCAAAAAATCGCCAACAAATAAATAAAATCCTGTCAAATCAACTTACCCTCTCAAGTGACATGGCTGAAAAATCCCTTCCCAAGAAAAATGAAGACTTGGGAAACCTTGAAAAAAGCACAAGCAAGCAGAAACCTGAAAATCTTTTGCAGGAAAATAAATCACTGAAGCAGACCAAGTCTCAGAAACTCGATCAAAATGAAAGTAAATCTCTCAAAGAAGAATCCAAACACGGCGAGGAAAAATCAAATAAAGGAAGTCGTCCAGAACCTCGAGAATATCGCTACCGACGCCCCTTCATCAAACGTCCAGAAAAAACAGAACGGGAAGAAATTACACTAGAGACGAAGATACCTGAGCTTCCTAAAAAAAGCGAATTGATCAGGCAGCCTGATGACAGCGCTTTCGAGAAGCAAATCCAAGCGATATATGCAGAAATCGATGAATTATATAACAAAATGGTAAGTGCTAAATAAATTGCTGATAATCTAACAATTCTACCACAAAAATAGAGAGGTGCTACCAGAGAAGAGTATAGCAAAATCGGTGGTCTTGGGGGAACAACTAATGAAAGCACAAAAACTTTGCGAGATACTCTCCAAGAGAAAATTGAGATGAAAAAAAAGCTCAGAGCTGAACTAGAAGTACTGAATGAGGAAATGAATAGCTATAAACACGCGCTGGAAGAATACGTAAATTCTCGTTTGCTAGGTTGAGACGCACTCATTGGTTTTAGCGTACTAAATCTGCTCAGTACAAACAACACATGAAGAAATTTTACAGAAAGGAGGATATCGTCCGAGAGCTCGAGTAACGCCTATAGACGCATTGGAAGCTTCATTCATCGCTGTATTCACTAGGGCGCTCAAATTTCAGCAGGCACATACGCAGCTCACAGTACCAGAAGAGAAGAAGATCATAAAAGAAATTGCTGAACTTGAAAAAGCACTTCCTTATGCCCAGTAAAGAAAGATAATGCCTCATTTCTCATCGACATAGGTCGCTTGAAAACTCGATGCTGAATTTGCTGACATTAAAGATAGTAAGCACACTCTTAAAAAGAAGATCGACGAGAAATATGCAGTTCTCAAGGCCATCGGCGCGGAGATTTCCGCGATATCGAATAAGCTTGATGCTTTTAGAGAAGTAATATGACGGTCACGCATTGAGTTTATTTTGTGGAATAAATGTAGAGCATAAGCAGAAGCAAAGAAGAAGCTGCCCCAGTTTTGAAAAAGATTCACTCAGAGTATTTGGAGCTGATAAAAGAAAAGAAGGAGAAAATTGCAGCTTTGAAACAAGAGCATGACGAGCAATGGATAAAGTTCGAGGAGCAACAGGAGTTATTAAGGAAAATACAGCACATGCAGCGAATACAGGACCGCCTTCGTCGCGATGATGAAAGAAGGAAGCAAAATGAGGAAGAAGAACGGCTTAGATTGGCAGAGGAGGCGGAACTAAAGGCCTTACATGTGCCGTATCATGATGAAATGGGTAATATTAGAGAGATTGTGATCTGCGTTGAACTTGTAATAATACTTCACAACAGATCTCTGCGATCTACTGATTAATCACTTGGAGAAGCTGAAGTCAAAACCTGAAGATGCTCCAACAATAAAATCGGAAGAAGACAAATGGGAGGAGATCCAAGATGCGCTTGACACTGACGAATGGAAAAAAAACGAGAGTTGAGCTCATGAGGAATAAGAAAAACATAGAAAACGAATTTTTTTCAGGCAAGCGAAAGAAAGATAAAAAGAAATCCAAACCAAAGAACGAACGAAAAGCCGAACCAATTGTTCTTCAACACACATTGAATATCCTAAATTATTTCGACAGTATCAAGATTCCGCCTCCCCTTGTGAGCACGGCGCTTGACGAGACGATCAAGGCTCTGCAGGATAGGAAAAATTATTTTGCAATGTTATCTGAGCAAGAGAGAGGCAAGCAGGTTGAAAAGAAGGACAATAATGAAGAGAAGAAGTCAGAGCAAGATAAGGTAAAATAAAATTTATTTGATTGTTAATCACAAATTATTTCTGCGAAGAAAAACGAATTGGAAAAGAAGCCTTCAATGAAAGCGTCCAAGGGTTTTGATGCGAATGAAAAAGAATTTCCGACTTTTTAATAGATAGTGGTTTTTTGTTTTGTTTTTTAAATTTGTAAATTAGGTTTGCATGATGAGTAGTATTTTAGCGCATTGTTTAATTTGAATGAGTTGATTTTTGATGTTGTCACCTTTCAAATATGCTTGAATAGAACTTATAGAACCAAAAACATCTTCGGACGAAAAGAAATGAGTGTGTATTGATGAATCTGAAACAGAAAGAATGATAGTTTAATATGTCGTTGTGCTTAGGATTGAAATGGTGCTGTTTCAAAAGGAGGATCTTTCCTTTAAATAGATTAAGAAATAATTATTTTGGCTTTCCAGGAAGAAGATATCGAATAGAATTTCCGTTCTTTCCAAAGCAGGAATAGGGGAAACTATCTATTGGACATTCAAATTATTATCAAGGTGAAAAGAGCGTTGGCATTCAAATATTGTTTCTTTGAGCCAATTGAATTCCTTGCGAATTTCAATCATCATTCGAATTGCGTATTATTGGAAATGTTTTCCCAGATCATTAAAGAATTTTCTGAAATTTCGAATCAATAGTAGTTCCTTTTAATTTTGTTGAAAAATCCAATTTAGAGACAACAGCTCCCAACTATACACTCTTACTTACTGATTATAAGCTCATTGAATATTTCATTTATATTACCCCCGAAGCAAAGGTTGTGAAATTACACATACTCCACACCAATTCAATCTTGCTTTTCCTTTAAATCCTTTGCATTTATCGAATTTGTTACACTTTCTATGAGCATGCCTTTACTCTAGCTTGCTCTCCAATATTTTTAAGAACTACTCAGTCCTATGGCACTTTCCAATGCACCGTTGCACTACTCAGCAACGACATTGCTAACAATACTATAAAAACAAACATAAAGCAATCATTACAAGCTTTAACTAAATATTCGAGATCGTAGGCTAGAAACTCTCTTTAATCGTGTCTCTATTGCCTAATAACACCTTGCTTTAGGTACAGTTATTTTGTTTGTTGTATGTTTTAATTAATCTTAGATCCTCGCTTCTTATCAGATTAAATTACGCGATTAAAGAATGCGAATCTGGAAAAAATAAGGGTAGCTTGTTAAAATCGAATTCTGAAATTATATAAAAAATATAATTCTGATACAAATCTTTTGAGTTTAGAAGACTACAAGCAGTAATGGCAACTCCTGCACAAGTCCAAGACGAACAGATCGTCGTCGACAAACCGGACCCAAAGAAACAGAACTCCAAACTCAAATACAATTTTTCAGAGTATTTGGTTAAAGGCGCTTTCATCGACGCCAAAGATTCTGTTGGAAGCTGGTGCTTAGCTCAAATCGTCGAGCGTGATGACAGCGATGACACCATCAAAGTCAATTTCGATGGTTGGTCACACAAATGGGACGAGGTACCTTGAACTCCCTTGGCTTCTTCAGCTAAGTTCTCGTGGTTTCTTGCATTTCTTGCTTCATTATCCGTTTTTTCTTCATTCTTTCGTGAAAATCTTTTCTTTTTAAATTTTTCGACCTCGCTCTAAATCCCTGCCTTCGATAGTGGTTCAAGTTCGTCTCATCCAAGATTGCCCCGTTACGAAAACACTCGCAAGGTACTGTGGATCTTAATGATTTATTAGAACATTCAACAAAATTGTAGGATACTCGGGTCAGGTGAGATACGCGATCAGAGACTGGAAATACAACCCTGAGGAGCTTGAAGAGGTACGCGCTTTGGCAATTGTCAGTTCGTTAGCATCTAACATTTCAGAAATCGAAAAAACTTGACGAGATCTTGGCGAAAGGGATTATAAACAGCTTCAACAGCGCTCATGAGATCACTCAGACAATTAGAGGCACAGACTACGTGTATCTGGATGCTCTATTGCAGCATGAGTACCGCAATCCCAAGGAAGAATTCCCGGTGTCAGTTGAATACTTCCTCAAGGTGTTCAGACTATACATACAAATATTGAGAATGATTCCTGAATACTTGTCTGATGTAAACTTGCTGGCTCTCTCACCATTTCTAAGAAAAAAAAAATGAATTTAGTACAACGAAGGTCTTTCCAATAATGAAGCTTTCCTCCTTAACGAAAGAATCGCCGCTATCCACTGCTTCTACGAAGTCAGTGACTCAGTAAATAAAATTCTCGGCTCCTGCCAACGATGCTGGTCGCATTTTTCGGTAACAAACTCGGTTCTTTCAAGCATTTTATAATAAATGATCGTGCTCCAGGTTTATGATAGAGAGGATATTCCTATCAAAGTAAGCAAGACACGCGATTGGGCTGGAAAAGACTACAGCATTACTCATGCCGGCAAAGCCTCAGAAGAAGACGCTGAGGGACAATCCGCAGCTGACGAAGAATTGAAATACTCTTATCTCATCGTTGAATTAATAAACGCCTTCGGCGAGCTCGGAGGATTCGATGAATGGCTTCGAGTGTTTACTTACTGCGCAACTGATGCAAAAACCGGTGAGCTGACTCTTATCCCGTTCAAAATGATGATGACGATGCTTACGAATATCTCAACTGTCTACCACTACCTCAATAAGAGCTACATTGCCAAACTTATGCCGCAAATCAAAGAAGCGATCTCACGAAGATTCAAAACAATCAGTAGCAAGGAGATAAAAGACTTGGACAAGGACCTCGCAATGAAACTTCTTCAGAAATCTCAGTCGCTCCTGTGCAAGTTCTACAACCCTGAGGAGATTTATGAATTCACAGAGATAGCAGAGTTAGAATTGGCGTTCAAGTTGTTAACTTGCCAGGTGCTTGAGAAGAGACTTAAGGGTATCAATGAGATTAAAGAGATTTCCGAAAGAATCGAGCATCATGAGCATTACGTCAAAACTGGCAACACGCAATTGATTGCTGCGTCACAGAAGAGCACGAAGTACCTCAACGCGAAGATTTTCGTGAAATGGATCCTTGATAACAAGATTCTTGAGGTGATTTTTGGAGACTCGATCCACATCGAAATCGTGAAGAGATGCAGTGATATTCCGAAATTTATGGCAAAGTATGAGTCGATTCCACTTGAAGTGATCGATCTGCTATGGAATTCTTGTGAGGGAAAGCATGAAGCTATTGTGCGAGCGATATATGACATCATTATTGACATTTCTTCTTTCTTTACCAAACAAGGCGCACAAAGAATGTCTGAGAAGATCCTCTCTATTCCCCATGAAGAGCTCAATGAAATCCACTTGAATCTGATCAAAGGCTTTGCAATTAACACGTTACCTCGAGGCTTTGACAGCCTTGAAAGCCGAGCGTCGAGTTCAACAGATGATACAGGTAATATAATACTAGAAAAGTGCATTCATGTAGTGATTATTTCAAATCTTAATAGAGGATGAAAAGAAACCTAAGGAATATAAAGATCCTAGAGAAGAAGTGAAGGAAAGTGACTTTTACTGCGTGACTTTGCTCTGGGAGCTCTTACTTGACGATAGCAACGTCAACACTCACATCGCTGAACTCGCTCTCAACGCGCTGTCTTCAATTCTCAAGGAAAGAGCCTGCCAAAAGCTCAAGAGACTCTACCTCTACAAATGCTTCGAGAAACTAAAACAGCACGAATCCGTCTCCCAATGCATCAACCTCGTCCACTTTATCCTCAACAATGCCTACTTCAACACCCAACTTGACCATGAGAACGCGATTGGCACTATCCTCAAGGAACTTGACAAACAATTCTCTATTGTTGAATCGATCGTCGCTGATATGGAGAGCTATCACGGCAAAGTTAAGGCGGTGCTTTCTTCTCAAAAAGATTATAACAAGGCAAATATCGCATTAAGAGACAAGCCATTGGTCGGAAAATACAACTACCACATCAACTTCAACAACCGACTCGTATTCCTCGAGTTTATGATCACCTACCCTTACTACGTCATGAGCCTTTCGGAAAAACATATTGAACGTCTCTGGCATATAAACGTCGTTGACGCGTTGTTTGATTTCGATAACGTCTTCTTCTTGAAATGGATTTCGCGCCGTCCAGGCACAGGTGAACCCATGTTTGTGGTCGACAAGAAGGAAGTGCCATATTTCTTCAATGAGATATTGTGTAATAAGAGCAAATTAGATTACCAGCATCTCACGCATGACGGATTCTTCTGCTTTGACTCCTATTTCCGACTCATCAATCAGCTAGATGAGAAATTCAAAGTCGGCAAGAGCTCGAATTTCAAGGTCGTTGATTTAGATTTTCACGGCAAAAAGCAACTGTGGGACATGTTCATGGTCTGCGAAAATCGAGAGACCCTTGATTCAATAGTTAATTTAATTGTAGAATGCCACTTGAAGCTAGATGAATCTCTGAGCGAGAAGAAGACTCAAATCTGGGAAGATTTTACTTCGAAATGCATGGGTTTCCTCAAGGAAGGCAATGAAAAAAAGAACGATAAACTAATCGATCGCGGCGTGTTGCTTTTAATGCGATTCTTCGACAAGTTCGAAGGCAAAAGTGATCATGAAAGCCGCGCTGTGGAGCAATACCGGTACATGCATCCTATCAATGTGATCGTGATATTAAAACCAACAAACACTCCAAAGACAATCCAGATAAGCTACTTCCAGACTCTCGGCACCCTCAGGAAAAAAATCGCAGAAGCCTTTGGATTGGGTATCAATGAATTTAAACTCCATGCAAAAGGAAACGTTATTGAGAGAGATGAGGACGAGCTTCAAATCAACCAATATGGATACTCTGGACCATTCGTAATACATCGAGTTCAAGCAGCTGCTACCACGGAAAGTACAAGCTTCCATCCTAAGAGCATCGTCTCATCGAGCCCGCAGTATATCGATCTTCTTTTCTCGTTGCTGTCATCAGACAATGCAGGTACTATTATTATTTTCATCCAAAAATACTCACCTCCCACCTCATTATGATAGAGACTGTGAAGTTGATTTGGGATCTCCTCATGCGACTTCCTACAAACATTAACATCAAACGAAAGATCTATCAGATGGAAGACAGCTGGGATAAGATCTTCGATGCAAAGAATATCTACAGACTGCTCTATTGCCTGCAAATTGTTGAAGATTTTGCTTATGACCGTGAGAAAGAACGAGGAAAGTAAGCCTTATCTTGTTAATTCAAGTTTCTAACCTAATAAAAAAAAGTGCACCTGACTTCACACAGCAACCCGCCATTGAGTTCAAAGACCCACAATGGGTAAGCAAATTCATCCAGAAAGGCGGTCTCCAGTACTTGGCCTCTGTATTGACCTCTCCTTCGGGCCCAGCCATCAAGGGACTTCATTCTCTCATGGCGATCACCGTTGTATTGAAGCTCGTCTGCTATTTCCAGACCGAAAAGCCTCTTCAGGAACTCTACGGAAAAGACTTTGTTTCCGTTGCTACTCAATTGGTCCCACGACTTGTGGAAATTATGAATGAGGTTTGCGAATACTCACTTCTGCGTGAGAAAACAGAAACTGGAGATAACCAGCCTATCTTTAAAATCACGACTCCTAGCGAGTCTTATCGTATTCCTGTTGCCTTCTTCTACGAGTCTGAGGCGATTCTCTACGCCCAAACACTTTTCCAGATTCTCGTCGATAGTAATCCACAGCTTCTGGACTTCTTATACAATTTCAAGAACCTCGAGGGAATGATCAACGCAGGATTACTCGAATCTAACAATAGCTACCTCAAGGATAAACTGTCAAATGGACTTCTAAATCTCTTCACCAAACACAGCGAGTCTAACCTACTTGTCAAGCCACACCAATTCTTCATTCCTCTCCTCTTGCAAAAGACATTGGATAACGCGCTGCTGAAAGAAGAGCGCTCTGATGTCTTTTTCAGACTTATTTCAAACACAATCAGCACCTTGGACATCGGCGATATGTCTAAAGAGTCATTAAACGTCGATAAGCTCCTTGACAAGCTCACCGAGTTTGTTGCTCATCGAAAACCTGTGGAAAAATCCGCAAAGGAAACCGATGCCGTGCTTATTGGAATTCTGCAGGTCCTTCGAGCCCTTTTCCTTAGATTTGGAGAAAAGGCAAAATACTATGGACAAGATAGAGGCCTTGTGAGAGTGCTTCTTCATAACTGCCTCTTTGAGATGCCAAAAGAAGCCAACAAGAAGGCGATTCCTCCTCCAAAGTGCAAGTCTTATCACAGCAGAAATGCTGCTTTCAGACTACTGTTGGCACTGGCCTCGAAATGCGATGAAAATTTGCGCGAGATTCTTCATTTCATTACTCCAATTCACGTCGAAGGACCATGGAGAACCAAACGATTCGCTGATTGGTACATCACGGCCAAAGATAACGAGAAGTCTCTCACCGGGTACGTCGGGCTTAAGAACCTCGGCTGCAGTAAAAAAAATGCCTTATAATTTTCCTTGTATCTAATGAACTTTAAAGTTTGCTATATGAACTCTCAGCTTCAGCAGCTGTACATGATCCCTGCGTTTAGAAAGGTCGTCATGGAAGTCGAGGACCTTAATTTTGAATCAACTCCAAGAGAAGACAATATTCTCTATCACTTGAAGGTAAAATAATTTTCAAATCGTTATTATATATATAACAATATTATATGATTTAGTGTATCTTCTACGCTTTGTCACAGAGCGAGAAGCAATATTTCAATCCAAAAGGTTTCTGCCATGCATTCAAAGATTTCGATGGAAATCCGACCAATGTGTTCGAGCAAATGGATTCTGAAGAGTTCTTTAACATTTTTATGGACCGATTGGAGAACTTGACCAAAGGCACAAAGGAGCACCATTTCATCAAGGATATTTTCGGTGGAGTCCTCTCTAACGAGCTCATTGCTGAAAATGAAGGAAAACCACTCTATCGAGAGCGAGAAGAGCCTTTCCTTACGATCGGACTTGAAGTCAAGAACAAGAAAACAATGGAACAGTCCTTGAAGGCTTTCATTGAAGGAGAAATGCTCGAAGGAGAAAACGCCTACATGTGGGAGGAAGTTGGCAAAAAATGCAACACCCGTAAACGCGCATGCTTGAAGCGTCTTCCAAACTACCTCATTTTCGTCTTGAAACGCTTTGAGTTCGACTATAACACAATGCAACGTCAAAAACTCAACGACTACTTCGAATTTTCAAACAGAATCAATCTTGAGCCATACACTCAACAAGGCTTGAGAAAGGCAGAATTAGCTAAAAAGAAAGGGAAATCTGAGGAAGGCGCAACCGAAGAGGCCCAAGCACAAGTTGATGAGTTCCCTCCGGAATACTTTGACTACAAGCTAACTGGCATTGTCATTCATTTGGGTACTGCAGAATCAGGACATTACTACTCGCTCATCCAGGACAGAGAAGCCGACCCAAGCATTCCTGAAGAGAAGCGATGGATTGAATTCAATGACAAAATCGTAACACCTTTTGATCCAAAAGACATCCCTAACGAAGCCTTTGGCGGTGAAGAAAAGTAAAAAGCATTTTCTAATGCCCTTGATTGCTAATCATGATTTCCCCTCTACTAATAGATGGAGATATTACTCAGCCGGCGGAGATGCTACGGGTTCATTGCATGAGAAGATGAAGAATGCTTACATACTCTTCTACGAGAGAGTAACCCCTATCAAAGAGGAGGACTTGAAGAAGACGGCTGCTTCTGCCGATAAAACTGGAGAAGAAACGAAGGATGCTTCAGATGGTAAGGAAGATAAAGTCGATAAGACCAAGAGCGACAAAAAAGACGCCAAAGAAGGGCAGCTTGTCAAGCAGCAAGCGGAGCCTAAATATGCAGTTCCATATGACTTCTTGAAAGAACTGCATGAAAGCAATAGGAAATTCCACGTGCACAAGAACGTATTCAGTAGAGAGTACTTCGATTTCGTTTCGGATTTAGTATTCCAGCGAGAATACTCTCCAAATCCTCACCTACTTAACGAGGTGTCCGAAATTGAGAAATACCTGAAGCCGGCAGCGTTGACAGAGTTCGAGCTTCTGAAAGTCGGAATAATTTTCTTGCTGACCGCCGTCATCAGAGATAAAGGCCGTACCAATATCATCCGCGTTCTTCCAAACATCAAACGTGCTCTCCATCAGGTACATTTACTTCAGAATGAAATAAATATATACTTACAATCCATTATTAGAATATCCCAGCCTGTGAATGGCTGATCCATAACTTCACCTCGAGAAAGGCCATTATGGAGTTTTTCCTTGAAAATCCAATTCCGGTAGGCTATCTTTATCGGTTTTCAGTATTTATCACACATAATACATTAGGATATGAGAAAGTTTGTGATTGGACTTATCGCGGCAGCTTTCAGTAGAGTTTACGAAAACGAAATTAAAGGCAATCCACAGAAACTCGACCAAAAGGATCCAAAAACCGGATTACCCGTCACGATCACCGGAAACTTCATCAACTGCTGCATCTCAATGACATTCGACGCGAAATACAGCTCTCGTGATTATTCAGACTTCTTTAAGATCTTCTATCTGATGGCTCGATGCGGCCCAGAAGTTGCTGGATACCTTATCAGACATAAATTTATCGGCAGAATCTTGGACTTCTTCTTCGAAAAAGCCTCTCCACATAATAAATTCTTCAGAGACATGACTGATGTGCCTTATGCTGAGAATGAGAAACCAGCAATCGGCCAGATGAAGGAAGAAAAGCAGCGAGTCCGAACCGCATTGGAGGAGCTTTTGGCTCGTCGAAAGGGACGCCAATTCAATGAATCGTATGCTTCTCATAGAGGATACATGTGGCAGACTCTGTGCTACTTGGTCCGTCATTGCAGACTCAACAAAACAAACAGCAAGCGCTGCCATTGGCAAATTGGTGAACTTGATCTCGATGTGCTTAGCGAAGAGAAAACTCTCTTGACTCCTGAAGCCTATTTCGTCCTCAAAGTCCTGGAGGACAGCAGTAACAAGATCGCCATTAGAAGCACGACGTTCCTCTATGCTTACCTGTCCTATGAAGACCTCAAATTCACTGAAGTCTATGTTGAAGCGATCAAAAAAGGCCTCGATAAAGAAGTATCAGAGCTGAGACCATATTTCAAAGCCTTGTTCGCATTGGCTTCTGTTGAAGATTCTCTCGCACCTCAAAGAGTAATAAATTAACCATGATTGAAGAAGTCTCTAACTGTTATTTTGTTAACCAGGTTCCACTCCTCTGTCAGATGCTCTGCAAATTAGCAAAAGACAACAGCAATTATTATCTTGAAACAGATGCGTTTACTACGTTCGCATGGAAGGTAAGCTTCTGATTTTACGTATAGATCCACTGAATCTCTTTTTGCAGCTTGCTAGTCGAAACACGAGAGCAAGAGAATGGTTCTTAAGCAATAAAGACCAGTGGGCTTGGATGCTTCAATGGTTGCAACAGCATCAAAACCCTCCAAGCGGAGTCATTCAATCAGGAGTAAGACGATACGCGCTTTTTTTTAGGTCACTGAACTAATTCTTTTCTTAGATGAAAATCCAGAAGAGAAGACTTGGCCTGAGAGAAATGAAGGCGCATATCGCCCTCAAAACCCGCAGATTCCAGGAGATGCTTGATGGGTCTGTCGAAAACTGCGCTGATAACTGGGACTCCGACGACGACTTGTCAGACGCAGAATTTAAAGTTGGACAGCCAGTCGACTTTCTGTAAATTCCAAGATTTAAAATGCTTATCATTTACCAATTATCTTTTTTTAAAAAAGGGATTTAGCACATAACAAATGGGTAGTTGGTTCCGTCGAGACGATCTTAGAGGAGATGGTTAACGTGTCATACAACAACACTGATGCTACTTGGATCACTCGCGACAGTGAATTACTGGCTCCATACAACACGATGAAAGCCCATCAAGACTTCCTTGAAAAAGAGGGGCTTAAAATAGAAGAGGCTGAAGCGCCCGCGCCCATTCAAGACCAAAGTCAAGAACCTGGGCACAGCCAAGGACAAGGAGCTGGTCCTGAAGCCAGATATGCCAATATTGCGGATGACAGTGACTCTGATTCCGTAGATATGCATGCATAGAAAATTTCTTACCGTTTTTTATAGCCAAAGCTGCACTAAAGAAATAGCGCTGAGCTCCTGCTATAACGACAATAAAATATATCGAATTGAGACTAATGTACTCATCAACCTTAATTTTCTATAGAAAAAAGCTCTGCTAGTGAGATATCTCTTCTATTAGTCTTGCTTGCTTCTATAGTACCCACTTGAATTTATATGAGTTCTTGAATCAAAAAAAACTTCATAATGAAAAATCAAATTAAAATTAAAAAAATGACTTCAGCTCACGAAAAAAGTACTATTTCACTCTTGGTCCTCAGATTTCTAAATAAAATATGTGGCGACTCAAGGAGGATTGAATGAGAATGTGAATTCTATGAAAATTTCCATAAATTATTCTGAAAAGGAGTTTACCAATTAACTAACAATTAATTTGAAAAAATAAAGTTGTGAATTTCATGATGCATCAGTTCAAAGCTTCTGATCGATCGCCTCGTTCGACAAAGCAAAAAGAAAGCACAAAAAACTGGGAGAGTATGCGAGAGCAGCAGATGTTAGATTCGAAAAGTCCGCATTCGAATAAGCTAAAGAGCTCAATAAAGCCTAAAGCCAGTCAAAATAGTGGTAACGCTCTCACAAGCACTCAAAAAGTGAGTTCTGAGGTTAAAAATCTCAAGCGATCGACTAAGTCAAGTGAGTTGAGTCAGGATCCGCCGGTAGTTCAAAGGCTGAAACAGAAAATGGACAGTTATGGTCAGGGACTTTTGAAAAACTACGAAAAAACACTTGATTCTGGCACTCCTAAAAGCAGCCTGCTCTCCAAGAGATCAGAAAAGGCCAGCTCACTTGTCTTAGATTCATATCAATTTATGCATAACAGCATTTCAAAAAACAGCGAATGCAGCATAGAAACGAAGGAATCGGAACCAGCTAGCCCTGATATGGAGAAGAGCAAAAGGGATATCGAAAGATTGAAGGCAAATGTCAACGCATTGAAACTTCGGATATATGGAGAGTTGGGAATGACTGAAAATCCCACTCAAAGTGCAGATGCAAAAAATGAGCCCATTCAAAATGAACCTACAGCTCTGGAGAATTCCCTCGTGAAGCGTTCTGCTAATGCCTTGAGCAGTAAATTTGCTTCATCCACCAACAATGATGTGGACCAGCAAGATCAAGAATCACCCAAAATCGATGACTCAAAATATTCTGAAAGTTTCGATAAACAACTGAAACAAGTCCAAGAACCTGATTCCGGTGATGAAATTATAAATTCAGAGCCTATTCCTTTGCAAACCACGAAAGCTAACGACATTAATTCAATATCACCACAACTGCATCCTTCTGATTCGCTAGAAAAAAACCCAAATGACTCACTTTCTCAAGTTGCAACCATAAATAGTGAGCTAACCATCAACAACGAGTTTGCTACAACCGAAACCAATGCTAGGAGCCTCGCAGATGCCATAGTGACTACAGAAGACGCAAACCCAGTCTCACCTTCCCACGCCAAATCTAAAACTAATAACACACCTGCAAAGATTTCTTCCTCTCAGCAACTTGAAACAGAAATCGAAAAACGACCGAGCAACGCTGAGGAATGCTTAGATCTACACTCCAAAGAATTTCAAGCACCAAGTAACATTCAAGCTACCCCTAACCCAAAAGAGAAAAAAGAAAAGAAGAAAGTTGTCATTTCCGAACAAGAGAAAGACTCTACTCAAAATTTATTGAAACCAATCCAAATAAAGCCTGTTCATCAAGTAACAAGCTCATTTGGAGGAAATTTAGAAAAATACGTTTCAATGAATGACGAAGATGAGGTTATGAATAGTCCTAAGTTCCAAAACGATTTAGGTTCTCCTCAATTTGCAGGAGAAGCTGAGTTTGAGCTTTCCCCTAGAGCAAAAGGGACAAGCCCTTTCCAACAATTCAACAGCAGATACAAAGACCGCGTGGTTCTCATGTCGTATAGCGATGAAATCAAAGAGATAGCTGAGTCTGACGAGGCTCGTAGAAACAATGGGGTTACTGAATCAACAGAGACTTTTAAAGAGATCGCAAGTTCAAAGGATTCTTTTCCGATGTTGAAATCGAGTAGCTTGAGAATCGAGAACTCGCTTGCTTCTCAGGAGAATACCATTTTTGACTCTCTGACCATTGAAAAAAACGTGCTTGCACAATCTAAACGAGGTAATTAATTAAACTAAGAAGCAATGTTCATATGGTAATAGATACTGCCGACTCCACTCCAACTCCAAATACTTTCCAAAACCCCAAAATCTCGAGCTTTCAAGGAGATACTCAGGTAACCAGTGGAATTATTCGATGTGCTTATAGTTATTTTGGAAAAAAGAAAAATCCATTGGATGTTCTCGTAAACAACTTCAATCAGAGTTCGATGCAATTTCAATTTAATCCTACTGCTTTTAACATGGGACAGTTTGGGAGCGGCTTTATTTCTCCAACTCCGAATTTAATGGAAAATGCTCTCCCGAGCAGCAATCATATGATGTTGATGATGATGAATTATTATGAGCTTCATCTGAATAACATGAAAGCAGTCATTTTGAAGCAAAATGATACCATAACAAACCAAAATAATCAAATAAGACTGCTAAACAAAATTATTGAAGAATATCAGGCCAAAGTTGATTCTCTTGGACATAAATTGCAAGGTACGTTTATAAGCAATTAATTTGATTTTATTTTTATGGCTTAGAGCAACAAGCTCGGCATAAAGCACAACAACTTGAACTTGAAACCAAATACGAGAACAGCATTAATGAAGTAAAGTGTCATGGATCCGAATTTATTTATTAACAACTTCTTTTGATTCAGCTCTCTCAATTTAAGAAAAGTGTCGAAATAATATTCAAAAAGGACCTTGAGGTAGCAAGAAAAAATACCTTTCACTCCTTTCTAAGAGTTTCTCATGTTTACAGCAGATGCCTAGTTTTAAAGAGCTGACTAACAGTAATCGCCAGTCAGAGATGTCTCTGTGTGAAGACGGTGAAATTGAATATATTAAAAAAGACTTGGAAGAACACAAGTAAACCAACTCACTATATATAGAGAGTTTTTCTCATTTTTTTCTCTTAGACAAATGATGAAGGGCTATCATGAGTCTCGCTTTGAACTCGAAAATCAACTTATACATCTCGAGCAAGCTTATAAAGACGAGATGTCCAAAGGAGATAAGATCTTAGCTAATAAAGTGCATTACCAAGACCGACTGGAAACTTATAAGAAAGTAAAGGCTCTTCTATTGACATTGACTGACAGATAATAGCAAATTATCGAGGATCTTAGAAAAGAAACAGGGGATAACTTTGCAAAAAATTATATGGAAACTATCCAGGCGATCAGTTCACAGAATGAGTAAAGAGAGAGAAAAAAAACAAATTGTTTATAACTCAATGAATTAGTGATTGGAGAAAAGAGCTTCATGAGAAGAAGAAACAATGCGAACCAGAAGAAAGAAACTCAATCAATAAGGTGAAGACTCAGAAAGAGAAGTCATTTGAGGGTCAGTGCAGTATTGATGATGAAGCGAGCCTGCAAAGCAAATTTAACAAAGAAAAGTAACAATAAAGAACCAAGCGAATGGATTTATTGAAACTTTGTTGTCCATGTTAGAAACCAAAGATCGGATATGAAACTTTTACTCTCTTGGGATACAAATCCTGAAGAAAAACCAACTGCTACAACTGCACGAACCTTTGATAAGGTAAAAGAGATGCCACTGAGAAGCTCTACCCCTATTACTGAAAGAGTTAGCTCCATTTCTCACAGAGGTAATACATATTTAATTATGCCCTATATATGAAGTAATTATCCTCATCTATAGCATCTACTCCTGACCAATATCTCAAAAAAGCCCAGACTTCTGAGAGAGTAAGCAAGGAAAGATTTTTACAGCTTGAAGACACTGACTGCGATAGCTTATTGAAGAAATCTAAATCTCCTGTTTCGGCCTCCAACAAAGCTGTGACTGCGAAGCAGCGAGTATCTTCATCGCCCAGGAAACAAAATGAAGAAGATATTGCTCAGCAAGCAGCGGAACTAGAGAACAAATTAAATCAGTTGAAATCTCAAAGGCTATTCGTAATTTCTTTTTTTCTTGTTTGCATGCGCTCATTTCGTTTCGTTTAGGTGGCAAGTGAACTCAAAAAGCTACCGGCTGACACCCGCGTGGCAATCGAAAAACGCAGAAGGATCTCTTTTGAAAGAGAATTGGAAGCCATTGACCTTGCAATTGAAGATGTGAAATTTCATATGAGGAAACTTGAGAGCCTTCGTACTTCAAATTTTTTATTTATTTAATCAGCTTTCTATGCTCTACGCTTACATTTGTGAATAATTTGAGCTGGCTGTAATTGCACGTATTTCAATATTTTTTTGTCCATGGCTGCATATACTAAAACTTCTTCCCATCCTGAAGAGTGAGGATATCTTATGAATCTAAGGAAATTGAATTATCACTACAACATGGCTGAAAATAAGGTTAGTTTTGGACTTTCTCTGGAAAATCCAATTAACCGCGTTATATCTGTTAGAACGAAGCTATGTAAGAATAATAGTGTAAGGATTGGGTCAAATCGAGACGCCACGTCCGAATTTATCTTTCTTAATGCTCGTAACGCCATATGAATTTGCTGATTAGCTTGAGGAAATGCTTCGTGAGCATATCAGAAAAATTAAAATAGCATTTGTTAATATGCTATTTTAATTCGATTATTGTTTGAATAATTTATCAGTAGCTGATTTTTTATATAATCTAAATAATAATTTTCTGTAAAGCCTTATCAATTTCAATCATCCTAGATTGTTGAAAAAAATGGAGATGAATGAACAAAAACAGACGTATATTCAAATTTTTTCTCTACAAGCTGACTAAATGGCTTTTCAACCAAGCAGAATTACAATTCAGAACTCTAACTCCAAGCTCGACAGTTCCTGGAGAACTTTGGCTAAAGTTCCTCCAAAAGATAGCAGAATCAAAACTTCGGACGTGACAGCAACCAAAGGCACTGACTTTGAAGATTATATTACAAAAACCGAGCTCATGATGGGCATTGTTGAGAAAGGCTTCGATAAACCTTCACCAATACAAGAAGAGTGTTTTCCGGTCGCTTTAGCTGGTATTCCTATCTCTCTCTTTTGATGGTCCATAATGACACTCGCTAGGAAAAAACCTCATCGCAAGAGCAAAGAACGGCACTGGCAAGACTGCTGCTTTCGTAATTCCAATCCTTGAACGTTTGGATACCTCCAAGAAAACAATACAAGGTATCTCATTTGAGTATGGAGAGCTAGTGCTTATTTATCTCATTATAAAGCTTTAATATTAGTCCCTACGCGAGAATTGGCATTGCAAGTTTCTGCTGTTGTAAAAGAGCTTGGAAAGTATTTAAAAGTCGAATCAATGGTCTCGACCGGTGGAACGAGCTTAAGAGAGGATATCCTTCGGCTCAACTCTCCAATTCACGTGGTGGTTGGTACGCCAGGCAGAATATTAGATCTAGCTACGAGAGGGATCGCAAATCTAAGCAACTGCAATGTCCTTGCCCTCGATGAAGCAGATAAACTCCTTTCAGTAGATTTCGGCCCCGTTGTCGAGAACCTGCTCAAAGTTATGCCACAAAACCTTCAAATTATGGCTTTTTCGGCAACTTTCCCACAGAGAGTGCAGACTTTTCAAGAGAAGTTTATGCCTGATTGCAGAGTTATTAACCTTATGGACGAACTCACACTGAAAGGAGTAACTCAATATTATGTGTTTCTTGAAGAGCGACAAAAAGTTCATTGCTTAAATGCGCTCTTTTCTAAGGTAAACTCCTCCTTTTGTGATTGTTAACTAAAAAATCAATGCATCTAGCTGCTGATTAATCAAGCGATCATTTTTTGCAACTCTGCGCTGAGAGTAGAATTGCTCGCAAAGAAAATCGTGGAACTTGGCTATGCGTGTTACTATATTCATGCAAAAATGACCCAATATGACAGGAATAAAGTGTTCCATAATTTCCGTAATGGAAATGGTCGATGCTTGGTGAGTTCGGATTTGTTTACGAGAGGAATTGACATTCAAAGTGTCAATGTCGTTGTGAATTTCGACTTTCCGAAGACAAGCGAGACCTACTTGCATAGAATTGGAAGAAGCGGAAGGTTTGGACATTTGGGTTTGGCGATCAATCTGATAACGGAAGACGATAAAGATAATTTCCTTCGTATCGAGAAAGAATTAGATACGGAAATTCAACCAATGCCAAAGGAAGTCGATAAATCCAAATATTAGAATTATTATGGATGAAGGGAGAAGAAGAAGGAGAAGGAGTGAAAACTTGCATTTTATGATATTTCTGAATTAGAATTCTTTTCCCGGAAATTTTGAGTTTCTTTGTTGAAGAGTCTTTCTTGTGAGCTCCCTAGGATAGAAAGTTTCAATATAAAATTTTTTGGGCTGTTGAGAAAAGAATATCGATGACTGAGTCGAGAGAAGAAGCAATTATTTTCTTTCAATGAATTTACCAACATCTCATAAAAATTCCGTAAGTAAATGATAATAATCCAACTTGTTTTGTTGTTGATCAACGAGCACACACAGACACACATAAATTCAATCAGACGGAATGTAGGCTAGTAATATATCATCCCAATTCTTATGTTTTATATTTGCAGAAATGTTGATTTGAAATACTAAAATGGGTAGAGTCGTCGCGAGAGTAATTAATTCATCATTCTGATTGGTCTGCCTTTCTCGTAAAATCAAGCTAAAGCAATTCTTGATAAATGATTTGCGAAGTATTATTATGTATTAATTTTAACGACAGTTAACAGCTAAATAAATCAAATTGAAATTCAAATTAGGATAATCTAAACAGATAACATACAATATACAAACAGACATATAAGTTAGAAGCAGTAATGATAAACTTAGATGAGTACCCTTCAAAGCCCAAACAGCTAGATTTGAGTAAAGTCAACCGCTCTTTTTCATATGCTGCTTCTCGCGACTGCTCATTCGATCACGACAACCGAGAAACAAATTATACATGTAGCCATTTCAGCGAAGATCCTGAGTTCCATGAGAGATGTCTCACATCACAAAGTCAATCAATGGCAAAGAAAAGCATCCTTCAGTCAGTAATGCAACGTGGTCAGCTTATGACAACTCTCCACAAAATAAAACCCCACGGTTTCTCAATGCATTCTAATTCCAATCCATTAAGAGATCGTTCGAGGCAGCGCACTGGTGTTTCTAGCTCCGCAAAGTATGAACCAGGACAATTTAAAGCAAAGAAGCCACCACATTTTGAAATACCCTATGTCATTTACAAATCACAGATCCCATTGACTGTTCCCAAAGAATTTAAGCTTTCTTATCATAAGTAAAGCAATTCATCATTCTCCATGTGATTAACATCCCATAACTCTAGAGCTCAATATCAAAAAAGACAGCAACAGCAACAGCAGCAAGACCTATCGATGGAGAGTAGGAAAACGGAAAAAGAAAACATGAGAGAACTGAAAGCACAAGTACTGAGTAAGAGCAGAGCGAACTCGGTTGGAAAGCCAGTCAAAAAGACTCCTAAAGTCGACGAGAAGGTAATAGTTGGAAGTGTGAGTTAATATTAACCGGTGATATATTCAACTAGAATACTCGTCCGCCATTGGGAAATATCACAAACAAGCAAGAAATCTATAATCAACAGCGTCCAAATTCAGGGCAGAGATATGCAGATTTGTTTCGGGTATTGTTTTATTCCCAATATGCAGTTCTAATCAATTGTTTTAAAGGATTATTCAGATGTTCATATGAGAAATTCCTATAGCGGGTTTTCCAATTCAAAGACTAACTCTTCGTTCTATGATAGTGGTGAATATAGGGTAGAAAATCCTCGTAAAGTGCACTTAAATATTCAAGAATTGATTTAATTTATTGCGTTGTATTTATGAATAGCCTCCTTCAAATGTAGCAATACTTTGTATTAGCAACAGTGTTCTTATGTTTATGAAGCCTAAGAGTCTCCCATTATGTTGAAATCACAGGACTTAATTAAACCTACATTTCCAGAGGAAGTGCTCACTAATGGCTTATCCTTTAGAACTGAGAAGCAACAGGGACAGAGTTTAAATGTGGAATTTAATATTTGTATTTTCGAGAAGGATATAGAACCACTCTCTTTTTTTTTATGGTATTGATAAATAAAATATGAAAGTTATATATACCAGAAGATGTCTTTCATGTTTCTTTCAAAAAAAATAAAAATAAATCAGAAACATTTCGCAAAACAATCATGAACATGATCATTTTATTCTGTGTAGTATTCCTTCGCCAACTCTAAATAGTCAGTCAGCTAGCAGTAAGTTATTCAGATTTCAATGTTTTCAACAGATGAGCAAGCATGCGATCCAAATCGTCAATCGTATTCTTGAAATGTAAACTCAAGGTAGGAAGATTTGAACACACTGACCGCAGTTTCCCAAGCTCTTCACTCGGCAACCTACCAGCATTACCCTCTGACCTAACCCGAAGGTTCTGCTTGAGTGATTTCGTCATGCTAATCGCCCTTCGACACGATCCAAGCGATTCTTCCAAGGATGCTATTTGTCCCTCAATGTTAAGTAGATCCTCTTCCGAGACTTTTTCCTCGGCTGGGCTTGGCTCGTTCCTTCTAATTAAAGTTAAATTCTGAACAGGGCTCCTTTCCTCGAGATTCTGTGTATTTTGTGTCTCTTCTTCAGATTTTACTGGAGCTGATTGTTGATGCTCGTCTGTTTCGATGTTCATTGCGGTTGTTTCTGTCTTTATTGCTAGCATTTCACTTGAATGAGCACTTTCAAGGGTTTTGGTCTCTGAGTTTTCTTTTCTATCAGCAGCGGCAGGGTCATCTTGAAGTAAATGTTTAAATCTTGAATAAAAGCGGTTCTTCACGCTGTTTTCAGTTCTCCCAGGTAAAGATTTCGAAATGAGACACCATTTCTTTCCTTCGATCATGAAAAGTTCCTTTAATTTTTCATCTTCTTCGAGTGTCCATTTGCTTGCATTTATCGACGGGTCAAGTTTATTCAGATATCGATCTCGGATCTGTTTTCCTGTCCTCGTGCCTCCCATACCAATCGATATCTTATTCCAATTGGTTCCGTGTTGTTTGATTAGTTCCAGAATTTTCGCATCTTCATCTGGAGACCAAACTTTTCGAGTTTTTTTAGAGTCTTTTTCAAATTTCTTGACTGTCGAGACGTTGATTGGGTCGATAAAAATTTTTTTCTGGGTTACGGAGGTTTCAGTTAGGTCTTGATGATCAGGAGGCGGATTCATCGTTCTTTTCTTCGAATGATTTCCCGAGAGCTCAATAGAATTTTCATTATTTTCAATGAGTTGTGATACATCTTTTGAGTCTTCGTTTTCAGCTTTAATTCCTCTCGTCATCGTTGGATCTGTGAATAATGGTGTGGCATTGCCTGAGAAATCAAATGATTTCTCGAGCAATGCGATTAAGTTATCTTTTTTGCCAAGGGGGAAAAAAGTCGGCAATTGAGGATATATAGCTTGTGAGAGGATGTGTTGGTGAGCGCGTTGGCCAAGTGCGAATTGGATCCAAGCATTGGAATTGAAGGTGGAGCTTTCTTGCATGAGCTTTTGAAATAAATGATTTTGATTGTAATTATAAAAAATTAACGCTATTAAAATATCGAAGAATTTGGAACTGAAAAACATTAACTTTATTTCCTGCCAAATTATATGAAGTACCCCTATCCAAAAATTGGATATTTCTGTGATTAGTTGTAGAATCAAAAACTTTTAAACCTCCATTTGAGGAAAGAGCATTTTCGTGACGTTCCTTTTTTATCCGTAAAGGAACTCAACGGGAGTTGGATATGTAGCTATCAGAGCGCTAACAGACATATTTCAGTAAATGAGTTAGATCAGAAAGGATAAATTTTTTTATTCAATTTTAAATTATTAGATTTTGGTTCAAAAAATTTCAGTTCAATAATCAAACGCAAATATAAAATTTTCCTTAACCGTACAAAACGCCAATCTTCCGCTCTTTTCGAGCTCATTTAGCGCATTGGTCTGCCAGTCAAGATCCCAACAGCTTGGAGTCATAATTGCTCGTATTTTACTTCTCTCCTGCTCTTGCCTAGGATTTTTTTCCTCTGCAATGGAGTTAAATTAATAAAGATGATGTTTATTGAGCCAGGTAACGATATTCCGGAAGCTTCTTACATCATTAAGAGATAGGAGAATTCATCATTTAATATCGAATGGCATTAATGAGAAGGAACCTTTCTAAATGAAATGATATCATAAAATCAAGAAATAATGCATAGTAGCAGCTATTCTAAGTGGCTCTGGAGGGTCTTCAACAAATCAGAATGATGTTCATGTTTGGAGTTGCGATATAAATAGCTCTCTTTTGAAATAAATTATTACACGTATATATCAGGTATATATATATTCCATAATTCACAAGGAACCTAAAGTTAGCTTATTCCTTGGCTGCATTGCCGTAGACATTAAATCAAAATAGTACAGGCTAATAAACGAACAGAAAAGTCTTAGCTGATTGAGCATGGGAAACGAACAATAAATTTGAGCTAGGCCTTGAGAGTTTATGTGAACACCAAAATGATTTTGTATTTCTATCTGAGAAATTATGGCCTTAGCTTGCATATTTCAGAATAATCTTGAAAATTTCCTGTGCTGAACTCATTTTCTCAAGAGTCAGATGTAGGAGTTCGCAAACTGTGTCAGAATTGTTATCACACGGGCACAATTTCGAAGGTATTCCTCAAAAAACGGACAGTTCAACAAACTATTGGTCGTGTTTGCATTGCTTGCTTATAGACAGAGCAGCATCGTTTTTATTAAAGCGAGTCAGTAAATTTTCTTTTGATAGAACAGCTTCCAAAGCACTTTTGGAAATCCATCTTGAGATTTGCTCTTTTTCTTTCAAAATTCAGCTATCACAGCTAAATTTCCTTGAAGGGACGCGTTAGACGGAACTCTGATGACCACTGCATGGTATCAGCGGCTTAACAGGCGTCTCACTCGAATTCCCAAACAAGAATTTCGAGAAAAAGCTAATAAAATAGAGTGACGAAACACATTATTGATGACGGTGAAGGCTACTTCTAAATAAAAATGAGCAGCGGTATTAAGAATCAATCGGCATAGGTCTCCTGCGCAATACTCACTCTATGGATGTGTAAATGGAAAATTAATTGCTTAACTGCTTTTTATTGTACTTTCAAATGTTCAACCGCTTCGTACCATTGGATTAGGTCTGCAAGGGAAGATGCTCATAGAAGACAATGACTTGAGGATAGCTTAGAAATACATTGAAAGAGAATTTTGTGCAATGAAGGAAATTGAGTGAGACTCACATTCCAGAAAATTAAAATTTTTATGTTCGATCGTAGAATGCAAGGAGATCAGGGTTACATCCCTTTGTGAATCGGCTCTTTGCATAAAAATTGAAGCTGTATTAATGATTGCAATATTGTAAGATAGTGAGGTCACAAAAACTCAAGTAATGCCTGGAAGCAGTAATAATCCGTTGACCTCCTTCGACTGATTTCATAGTGTTCGATTTACTGGTAAGTAGACATACAATAAATACTGATCCTTCATCAAATGCATTATGAGTCAGATCTTGTCGTTAGTGAAGTTATTTAGGTTCTCATAGAATTAATTCAATTTCAATAATAATAAAAATCAGACATGTCCAGTCTCATTTGCTGAACTTGGCACACTTTGAAACCAAGTTTGAATTCTAAAACAACGAAGCTGTACCTATTTTGATGGCTAGATAAAAATTAAGATCAATAATCGGTAGATCCGAACCGACTCATTTCATCTCTCTCAGATGAATTGAATATCAAAATCCATGCTTCGATTTTTCATTGGCAGTCACTCTTTGATTATCAAAGAAGATTCAAGCGAACAGAATTTTTCGTTATCGAATATCCTTTTTTGTTGTAGCCATAATACTCTAAATTCGATTTTTTAAAAGAATTCTTTTCATTCAATGTATGCAGATGTTCGAATAAGTTTGAAGCAACTTTGTTACTTCAATTCAGATAGATAAGGAAGCAAAAGTTCCAAATAATAAAAAGGTGAACTAACTGAAGGACTGATAATTTATTTTTCAATCAAGTATATTCTGCCGTCGAAACGAAATGGGACAAAAAATAACATACCAATTGAGTAAAAAGGCAATTGTACCGAAATAACCATCAAACATGAAAGAAAGGGATAAAATTTATTAAAGATCAGATATATACGGCCTTAGTCCAGATGCTTTTGTAAGGGAATATTGAGATAATGAAAAGACGCTGTGTATACTCAAAAATGAAATCGAAATTCAATGTTCTTGTGGTCAAGGTCATCTAAAAGAGAACTTTTTTCGATAATTTTCTTATATTAAATAGTCAGTAGTTCTTTTGGAAGTGCTTCAGACTGAGAAATACAAAGCTCTTTATGAGACTTGTCCTTTCCCGCTAATGTCAAGCAATTCACTTTACTCTCACGATGAGACAAACCCATGCTTCCAATCTCTGAGTCTCACAGTGCCACAGGCTTCGTACCCGATCGAACTACAGTCGAATACGAAAATCTTGATGAGAAAGATTCAGCTACACGAACAACAGACACTTTATTAGGGAGGAGATAAGAGATACTCTGGCATGTAGTCCAAAACATTCTTCTGAATCGTTTCGAAATAATTTAAAAACTAATACTCATCCCACAGGAGCGAATGGTAAATAGTTGATATTATTAGATCTCTCAAATGCTCTCTGCAACTCTAACCGTCAGCGTTCGTTATCTGTGCTGTGGAAATGAGGAAACATACATATACTGCTGTTGATTAACGATGTGATAATTTCTTGGTGGATTTTCAAATGACTTTGAAAAACCAATTTTCGTGAAGGTGAGGAAATGGAACCCGATGTGATGAAAATTTTTGTCCTGATCTACAGTCATAGGCTGCAAAGAAACAAAATCGTCCCATTTCACTACTATATATACTTGCTGCCAACTTTCAAAATAATTGTCACTACACACTACATCTGTTCTGCTGATCAATTCTATTTCAAATAATGTTTTCGTTCGGCAATTATCGCTCGAGATTTTTCGTTATGCTAACTTTCCAATCAGAGATGGAATTTCTTTTTACAGCATTTGGCCTGTTTCGCATTATATATAAAAACCGCTAATTAAGTTAACAATTACAAAACGCAAGACTTGACTCAGAGATCATGCAGGCAAAGAAAGTGATATTTTGATACCGATAGAAATAGCTCCAAGGGCTGGCATATACGTTAAGAAAAAGTATTTCTTGATTAGAAAAATAGCAGTATTGCTGTTGCAAGTGAACTGTCATTTTGATCGAAGGTCATGAAATACATGGACTGTCAATTCCAATAGTAGCGTCAATAAGAAGGCAATATAGCAAACAAGCATGTGAGGATTAACGCTAAGTTGGGATCAAATGCATTACATTTCTTAAACTAAATTGTCCGATCAACAACTTCTCCTTTGCCTCCTTTGACTTTCAAGCACTAAGAACACTCGCAGATGCGTATATTTTTCAATTCATGCTAGGAAGTTAGTATTTACTAACTCTAATCCTTAGTTTATTATTCTCAATAACTCAATTTGCGTCGTTTTTCTGTTGTCCAATGTGCTGAAAGTGCTTGGATAGTACGAACTTAGTTGTTATATATGTTGTTCGAGTTTGCTAATCTACCATTCTAATTAAAATGCATTTTCCTATACCTTCACACACAATTCAAACATCAACAACAAAAAACTTTTTTTTGAAGTTTCTTATAAACTATTTAGTTTGACGAAAATTTCTCAAGAATAACGTTAACACTGTCCAAAGCGGATTGAAAATCCTTCTTAAAATTGGAAATACCAAAATGGACTTCCTTCATTAATTCGTCCTCAGTCGCCTGCTTATTGGCCGCAAATTGGCATTTCTCTCGGAGTGCTTGAAGAGAACTCGTCCACTGAGAGGTGACTATCTTCTGCTTCAGCACTTCTTCAAGCATCTCAATATTTTTTACAAGCTCTCCTAAATTTTCAAGAGCAGTCGTTTCGGAAGAAGCTTGACACTCAATCTTATGCTCGATTTTATGTTCAATTTTGACTGCCATTTCTTCGGTAACGTTGTTGTGATGAAAACTACCTGATTGATGAGAGTCAAGAGATTCAACTTTCGGTTCAATCTTTTCGTTTTGTTCAATTTTTTCGACAGACATATGTGATTGACTCTCATCTTTCGTGTACATCGTAGTAGCACTTTGACCAATAAATGGAAGAAAACGATTAAAAGCGAATCCGGGAATAGCTTCTTCGTTCATACCATCCATAGTATTTCTTGGTAAGGAGTATTCAGGTTTATCAAATTCTTGAACCATGCGATTTTCATTGCTTTGGCGGTGATTAGTTACGTTTAGCAAGTTTTGATGGTAGGGGAACATAGGTGGCATAAAATTTGAAATATTTGCTAGAGTAGGAATTTCTGACCCTGATTGTCCTGATTGTGCTGTTTGTTTCTCTAGAATGTATCGAAATTTAGAATAAAACCGATTTTTCACCATTGTCTCGGTTCTTCCAGGTAATTGCCTTGAGATTTGAGTCCATTTCCTTCCAAAAAACTTAAATAGCTCTAATAATCGGTTGTCTTCCTCGTACGACCACATTGCGGGTACGATCTTGGGATTAAGCTTATTCATATATCTATCTCTTATCTGCTTTCCTGTTCTCTTCCCTCCAAATTTTTTCGAGATTAATGCCCAATTTTTCCCATGCTCCTTGATAAGTTGAGATATTTTTTCATCTTCTTCACGTCTCCAGGTGATTCTGGCTGGCTGACCTGGCTCTCTATTTTTCCTTACACCATTGGAGATTTTCTTCGAGTTACTTTGTAACGCCTGCTTTTGCTGGGTTTTATCAGAAGAGTCAGTTCCCTGGGAATTCGGAGCCGCACTTTCTTGGTCAGCATTTTTTGAGAGCGTTTGAGATAATGGGAGCTCATTTTGAGGACCTCCTCGAACTATTTCATGAGGATTTGGGATCGGGAATGCAGGGTGGAGTAGATTCATTCCTGTTACTATCCTATTCTGAGGCTGTAGCATGGGTAGTGGTGGCTTAATACCAAAATTGACGGGAAATTGTCCGATAGATCTATTTTCATTTGGAATTTTGTCAAAACTATTTAAGTCTTGCCTGAGAAAGGAAGAGGCACCTGTGCTGACTGAATGGGCTGTCAGGGTTTCTGGAATGAGTGGTAAGATTGGAACGTGGTTTTTCATTGTATTGGAAGCGGGTACTTTTAATTAATAAATGTCGGTAACGTTTGCCAGAAAACGTACAATCTAAAGCACAGATTCGGGCTATATCGAAATTAATTCGAATTAGGTCTCGAATTTTTAGAAATTAAAAAAGGGTTCATTTTCAACGCATACAATTAAAAATTTCTTTTTAAGGAATTCATAGTTACCTTATTGTCTGAGCACGAACTTGAGGTCAAACATATAGATGTTGTACTTAACACTCGACTGCGTAAATGTCTACAATGGCATTCTGGCGGCAATTAATGCTTATAAAATTTTATAATTTTTATTTCGTTGGCTTTCGGAAATAAAAATCTTAACTTGCATTTTGGAAAGTTTGATTCTAACTCCTCGACAATGTTCACTTTGCTTGTTAATGTGTTTTACAAAAATTGATCACAATATCGTTGATTCCGATTCTTCTATGATATGATTCCTGGTATACGCCAAGCTAATGTTGTGGTCTGTAATCGAGAACTTGTATAGAATTTTCTTTAAAAGGAAATATATACTGACTAAACGACAATTTGAAGTTTTCTTGCGCGAAATGATACTATTTGAATTGATAACTGCTCTTAATTTTCCCACTGTTGAGTTTTCCCGTAACTCATTCTCTGTTCAATAGCATCGATATCTCGGATGAATAGCTTATTAATTGATAGTTAATGGTTCATTCATCTTTCCCGCATCGTGCTAGCCCAGCATTCTTTCTATCTGCTTCCAGAAGCGTTTTTGGAGCTAAATCTTATGTTGTTAAAAAAAGTCTCGCATTTCAGCGACTAAGGAGATAGGCAAACTCACAAAATTGAGTCAAACAAATAAGCTCATGACTGTTCGGCATCTAATGGTCTAATGTAAACCCAAAATAATCAAATTATGATCTTTGCTTCGAATTCTCAGCGTTTGCTCTCATTCGTTTTGGTCATTATCTTTCTTTTTTCAAGTAATCCCATATTGTACTAGCATTAGTGGGTTCATTCATTGAGTTTGATTATTATCGATATGTTCGTTACTTCTTATAAAGCTGCCATTACTTCAAAATTTAGATGCTCAATCTTCATTGAGCAACTTTTATAAACTTTTGTTTAAACACATCTAACACACGTGAAAAATCAAAATTTAATTCGAGTTATCCGTGGTGTGTGCTCACCTAAAGCCACCAGCACCATTCTCTAAGAATAGTTGGCATATCGGCCAGCACTGGATCTCCCAGCTTTGTGTCCACTACCACCGACACCAGCGTATCTATTGCTCCGATTCGCATGATTTCCATAGTCATCCGCATAGCTGCCTCTTGAAGCGTTTCCTATACGAGATTTATATCTTAAACTACGATCATTTTGATAATTTCCATCTGCATATGATTCATCTAGCGTATTCTCATCTTCTGGATTCTCAAGCCCTCTTCTCCGGAAATCCGATGTTTCATTCTTCTTGTTTTGCTCCCAAAAGATATTCTGATAAAATCCTATATGTTTCGTTCAAACAAAGGGGGATCACGAATCAACATTACCTCTCATATCCTCATTGAGGTTAAAGTTAGAAAACGTGCTGCTGGAGAATGAATCATCATTATCAACATCACCTATATCGTTAACATAATAAATTACAGATCGCAACGGCCGATTACCAGAGTCTTTTCGTTTGTAATCGCTCATTCTCTTGCTTTTCGAGTCTTTGAGATAAGATGGCTGGTCACGAGACTTACTAAAGTTGTAGACACCAACCCAATCAGAGTATCGTTGTCCTTTTTCCTCGCTGTTCTTTATCTCCTCGTTATAATATCGACGACTGTTTGGCGACCGAGTAAACGTGGAAGGACTTCGCGTTTCGAATCCAGTGACGTCGACGTTTGATTTGAGGGTATTTGGGAAAGAGCTCGATCCTTTCAGTGAGTGTTCAGAATTTTGTTTTTGGTCCTGGCTTGATAAATGCTGCATTAAGGGAGAATTGATAAAGTTATTTGCAATCTCGAGAACGTTAGCCGGATCGTTTCCTCCTTTCCCAGCGAGACCCCGAGTTTGTGGAGCAAATCTTGAGTCTCTAAATTGGCTGTTTGTTTCATCGCTTTTATTGGCACTATACTGCTCACCTCGAGAGTAAGATTCTCTATAAGGCGACCGATTTAATCGGTAAGGAGAATACCCACGTTGATTTCGTATAGGAGACGCTGATTCGGCTGAATAAGGTTGGTTGTCCTCAGGCCGACCATCATTATAGTTAGATTCTTCATGCTGATAGCGAGATCCTTGGTTTGTTGTTCGCGCTGGAGATCCCCTCTCCATTGGTGATCTTGTATACATGCTTCGGTTATCGCCTTTGTCGAGGAAGATGAACTTGCTTTGATTCTGACTCCTCAATTTCTCACGTGAAAGATATTCATTCTCGCTTAGCTGCAGACCATTTTGCCTGGAACCACCGAATCCACTCGTCTGGAAAGAATCGCCGTGGTCTCCGGGCTGATCGTGCATAACTCCTTTGATTCTTTTGTACTGCCTACTGAGTTCTTTATCCAAAGCTACTTTATCTTTGATTTTAGACTGTATATGACTGTATTGTGGGTTTTGAGTCGGTTTTTCCTTTTTCTCTGGTGGAACTGACGCATGAGAGAGGAACAAATTTCGATCACGTGAATGTGGCCGTGTTGAGGAATTTCGAGATTTGTTGTTGTTGCTGGTGTCTTGACTTGTTTTAGATTTTTTGTTAGTTGATTTACTAAATGGGACGAAATAACTCGGCTGAGGCCGGGCTTTTACTGGCGCTTGATCGAGATGGTTTGATGTATGATTTCCTCGTTCCATTTTACGGAAATCAGCCGTCATTTGACCTGTCTCTTGTGTTGTATTAATTTTTTGAGACTGTGAGCGATCCAGATCGCGAGAGTTGTTTTTGTCTCTTGTAGGATACTCATCTTCGGCTGAATCCATGGGGTTTTCAACAAAAACAGATCTACTTAGTTCATCGTCAAGATGATGACGCGAGATAACCTTCTCTCGAGATCTGGGTACATAAGGCGCCTCACTTTGTGTGATCTAAGGAACGTATTAGTGACTGTACTTGGCTAAGGTCTCATACTTTTCCTGTGAGCTTCTTCTTATCTTTTTCGGTCTCCTCTGGTTCCAAGTAGCCCCACCAAGCTGGATAGATATTGGCTTCTACTGAAGAAGATCTTGGAAAAGAAGAGCCTTGTTGACCAACAGTTAAGCTCAGTGGATGACAAAGAATTACCTTTATCTTTATTTGTGGTGGCAGGTTTGCCTGCAGAGATTCCAACATCACGTTCAGCTTTCCCTTGACCTGACAATGAATAACACGTTATTCAATTGGATATGAAACCTGGTTGCTTACTTGTAAATTTATTGTCCCTCTCTTCCGTTATCTTGTTTTTGGTTTGAGCTGTGGTATCTTTCGCGAATGCTCTATACTCCTTTTCAGAGCCTCCCAGTTTGCTATTGTGAAGTTCAGTCGGCAGCATCAACAGCGTAGGCTTACTTCAATTTCTGATCGAATTTGGCGTTGAGGTTAGCAATTTCGTTTTTAATATTGGCTAATTCGTTCTCAAAAGTCTTCTTTCCATTGCGTTCGGTCCCAGCTATTCTTTCTAATCAAGATTTCAAGACATACTCATCGACAATTTCCATACTTGCCAATTGTTGCAATTCCTCATATGAGATCGAAGATTTGCTATTTTTGCGCAGAGCATCTACTCCAATGATACTCAAGTACTTCATTAATTTGATCGGATTGCGATTCGAGAAGTTAGAGAGGAATTTCTTGAGGTATTTGTTCCTTATTGTGAAGTCCATTGCCGTTATTTGTTTTGCTGAAAATCTAACGTTAATTATTTATCTTTAGAAGATTTATTCGATCTCTTGGTGAGAGCAAAATTCAAATTTTCAAAGGCCAGTAAAATTACAGAGTATCAGAATCCATTCTGTGCAGTGCTGAGTGATATCGGAAGGAGAAGGTACTATGATTGTTGAATATGACAAACATGGAACAGAAATATACTTAAGCTCAGGTCATTAAAAACAACGTAAATATGGTTCGAAATGCTGATCAAGCTGAATCTTCGTCGAAAAGAAGCAGCATTCAATGATAAATAATGGATATCATTGTACTTATGGACTTCATGGAATCCAAATGGATAGAAAAGTTTGCTTTCTTTTAATTCTAGAAGAATGGTGTGTTATGATCAAGACACTCAAGTTATCTTGTAAGAAACCAAATGAATTTGCCTCCCATCTTGAGGAGCTTGGAAATTTTGTCGATGGGTTTGCCGAATTAGTTATTCTTGACGGGCCTTGATTATTGTCGAAAAAACGCTGAAATATTGGTTTTTGGATAGATTGAGAGAAACAAATTTATCTCACAGACGTTCTAAGTAACCAGCTCGAACTATCGTTTTCTTGGAATCCTTGCGCAGCTGAAGACAGAGTGGCTATCTCAATAATTGCTAATAATTTTGAGCACTTCTGTTTGATAGCACTTATATAGAAAAAGTTGCTCAACTTAAATTCGAAATGGAGATTCAATGCATCGCTTCATAACTGCAATGTATTGCTGATGGACCTTTAAACTGTTAGCATACTAGCGAGGTGAGAGGCGGATTCCTTCAAATTATCACAGAGAAGAAATTGTAATATTTCTTGTTCGGACACTAACGTGCTCAAAGCATGATGACTCTGTCTCTCATCTATCAAACAATCCACAAGATATTAATTCCAGTTTCAAATCAATCTCAATTATTAAGTTAAACCATATCAATTATAGCATTCACACATAAGTTTTGCTGGCAGCAAACTCATTTTGAATTTGCAAATGTTTGTAGTAATGAATGTGAAGAAAAATATTCATAGAGGGTCATTCAAAATATTAAAAATAACAAATCTAACCCATTGAAACAAAAAGCAACACAATTTTCAAGTTAAGTGAACGAAATGTTTAACATAGATAAATTTGATATCACTTCTATACATTTTTCATCAATTTCTATGAGAGAAGTGACCTCTATAGATCCATCGAGCAGATGGGAGTCAATGGCGTGGATTGGCGGTTAATTATTTCTTGGTTTACTCGCATATTAACTCAACTCTCGTCTTCAAGAACCCGAGTAATTTCTTGGAAGTTCCACTCACCCAGAAGCTTTTCTGCGAAGTGTTTCCTTCCTAGCAAATCCTCTTTGATTCCATCCCTCCAGAATTAGGCCATAGGAATATTTTCACCCAAGGAATATGAATGAATGTCGATTTTAGAATTGCTCGCAGCATTGAACAGTTCAATAATGATTGAAAGGCTCTGTGCTGCAGTTGCATTCCAAATCTTTTCATTTTGAAATCTGGGAACGTTCATCGTCTTCGTCGAGGATCTTCATGCATTCAAAGGTCGTAAAAGGGCATTGGATGGCCTTAATAAAAAAAAATGAATTGGTCCCATAAAGCTAATTCCAAAAATTCTAAGCATTCAGTTTGCCTTAGGCTGAAGACTGAAACTCAACTCATATAGTGCTAGCGACTGCTAATGTCATAAATCGAATTGGTTGGCAACCTGTTGTCAAGTTGGGCGCATGACATTTTCTAACTTGAGTTGAGCGACGGACCAAGCTAGCAAGAAGGAAAAGTTCCCTAACCCTAGCTAGCCTAGCTAGGAGTACAAGTTTATGGTCTGGTAAGATTATTGCAATTAGTTTGATTCTGCTTTCGCCCGTTAGATTAAATAGCCGGTTTTCATTAAATTCATTAAAATCAATACGCCCATAATCTCATTTTCCACGCTCGGATAAACCTCGAATATTCGCGAAAATAAAATTTAAAAAGTTTACGAACTCAGAAAGAATTTGGAATGGGTTTATCTGTTTAATTCGCATCGCATGAGTTTATTTTCTTTGCTCCTCTAAGTTCGGTGCGTATCTGAAATCTAAGAGGAAGCTCTTAATGCAGCTACAACTCAATAAGCATTTGGTGGAGAATTGAAATTGGATAGCATGGAAAACTTTTGTCTCTAAGAATGGATCTCGGAAATTATTATGCTCATGAAATCTCGATAGACAATAAAATGAAGTTGGGGATTTGGCTAACCGAAGAGGGAGGAGATGATATTATGATTCAGGAAGCAGGAAC
>ENA-UOTZ01000141-UOTZ01000141.1-compost-metagenome-genome-assembly--contig:-NODE-141-length-56755-cov-13.725361_pt1 | contig 56755 bp, 28 predicted proteins | sample MGYA00238144_ERZ746983 | MGnify/ENA primary metagenome ERZ746983 (study PRJEB28759, sample SAMN06268863) | compost metagenome | isolation source: single cell | place: USA: California, Emeryville, Joint...
CAGAGCAGTGATGAGTAATTGTGGCGGCCAGCACCCAGTCCATGTGAATAGATTACCGGGATTAATTTTTCACTCTGGGTGTGCTCTTTTAATACTTCGCTGGAAACCATTGGAGCGTCAGAGTAGGCCGTGAGATTGATCTTTCTGCTAAAATGAGAGGTTAGGTCAAATAGCCACTTCGGAGGGAACTTCGAAGTTCCTTGAACCACCTCGAGCATTTTCTTTGCCATATCCTCATCAGCTAAGTATTTCGGATGTTTATCCGTCGTTTTAGTGGCTGGATAGAAAACACTATAAATTGGTTCGGATTTATCTTCTTTGTAGAGTTTGTAACCCACAGTGAATTTTCCAGTTGGTTTGGGAAGATCTTTGATTTGTAAATTTTTGAAAGCGAAGAAATGAACAAAGATGAAAAACGACACAATAAATCCCAGAATAATTTTGAAGATGCCTGTGGTAACAGCTGCAATGGGGATCGAAAATGCACAGAGAAGAGTTGGGAAAATAACCAGATTCCAACCTTCAACGATTCTTGCGACAAATGCTAAAATTAGCGGTAGAAAAGCGACGAATAACTTTGCAAGAGGAGTTTCCTGGAGAAAACTTGTGCCAGGAATATTAATTTCGAAGAGAAGCGCAGCTACAGCATATGCTTCCACGACTAAAGTCCCCAGATTGATTTTGAGTAATGGCATTTCAGACAAGGTGTCAAACAAAATTATCAGAATAAAATTTTATCCATATGTTGAATACATACGGTCCTTTTCAATAAAGGAATTTCAATGAATCACCCCAGAAGAATTCGGGAAATACGCCTATTACGTCAGTAAATACGCTCAATGAGCAAACAAACAACAAAAGTTCATTTCGGAAAAATCTATGGTTTAGAGAAGGATATCAATGTGTCCAACCATTGAAGGACCTAAAAAAAATACCTACGATGAGATTGAGATCTGTAGCGCCTGGTGTTAAGATGATATCAGTTTTAAATGGTCTAAAAGATACGATAAATAAATGTGATGTGGTTAGGCATAAATCATGAATGGGAATCTGCTATCTCCTTCATATAAGTCCTTAAAGCTCTGACTCTCTTGATTTTTTCTCACCACCACCGATAAATAATCTTCAAAAACTTTGATACTAGCTTTATACATCTCCTCAGCAACATCAGCATCATCGATAATTTTAAAGAGCTTAATTGTATCTCCAGACAAGAGAATATCATCACTGAAATGATTATGTTGCGAATTTGGGATTTTGCAATAAATCGCTCCAGTCTTATTACCTCTCTGAGCCTCCATAACCTTCGTATTGCGCACTGATATCTGCCCAGCCGGATATTTTTCATTCCAGTCTCCTGACTGAATGAGCAGCACATTACACGACAACTTCTTATCTAATCTATCAAACTCCAGCGGCTTTAACCAAGGGTCTACCATTATAGAATTTTTTATTCTTTCATCTTCGCTCGCTGTGGCGTAAGCTGTTCCTCCGCCATAAGAGTGCCCCATAAGAGTTAACCGGCTCATATCAAGATTGAGTTTGCTTCCAAATAACTTCCCGATTGACCCGGAGAAGTTGCTAAGCTCATCGATGACCGTCCTGACTTCCTGGACTCTTGTTTGAAGGTACTTCGGTGCAACTTTATCAATATCAAGGATGATCTCTTTAACTTCTTCCTTGTGATCCATAGTAATAACAAAGTATCCTTTTGAAGCGAGTTGGCTGACTAACGAGGAATAGTTATGACGACCGCCTCCAAGACCATGTGAGAAGATCACTGGGATCAATTTTTCACTTTGAGTGTGTTCTTTTAATACTTCGCTGGAAACCATTGGAGCGTCAATGCTGGCTAGGAGCCTAATCTTCGATTGAAATAAGGAAGTCATATCGTAGAACCACCTCGGAGGGAATTTCCTGGGTCCAGTGATCAGTTCATAATTTTTCCTGGCGACATCAGTGTCAGGCAGAAATATCGGATGTTTATCCGTCGTTTTAGTGGCTGGATAGAAAACACTATAAATTGGTTCTGATTTAGCTCCTTTATATTGTTTGTAGCCAACCGAGAAGCTCCCAGTCGGTTTGAAAAGGGCTTTAATTCGGATGGTTTTTAGAGTTTTGAAATGTGCGAAGACTGCAAGCGAGACGATAAATCCAAGAATAATTTTAAGCAGACCGGAAGTAACAGCAGCAAGTGGTATCGCTACTGAGCAGAAAAGCGTTGGCAAAACAACTAGATTCCAACCTTCGATATGTTTTGCGATAATCGTTAAAATTAGAGGGAGAAAAGCGACGAATAACTTTGCAAGAGGAGTTTCCTGGAGAAAACTTGTGCCAGGAATATTAATTTCGAAGAGAAGCGCAGCTACAGCATATGCTTCCACGACTAAAGTCCCCAGATTGATTTTGAGTAATGGCATTTCAGACAAGGTGTCAAACAAAATTATCAGAATAAAATTTTATCCATATGTTGAATACATACGGTCCTTTTCAATAAAGGAATTTCAATGAATCACCCCAGAAGAATTCGGGAAATACGCCTATTACGTCAGTAGATAAGCTCAATGAGCTATTAACAAAGGCTCATTTCGATATATTTGTGGTTTAGAAGCACAAAACAATTAGCCTAATTATCGAATAGTCGAGGAAAAATACAAAGCCAACCTCGATTCTCTTTCCAAATCTATTAGCTTTACGGATTTGAACATGTTATAATGGAATCCCACAAACTAATCCTACAGTATCAACTTGGTATAGTTTGAGGTGTGAAAACAAAGAATTTTTATGTTCAGGCTTGTCTGAATAAAATATTGGAATTAGAGCATTAAATCCACCTTTAACAAACCCTAAAATTACTCAAATTAAGCTTAGACCATTTCTAGGGCTTAAACTAGATGCTAATGCACTCGTTCATAATGAAAACCATATCCTTACGGAGAAAATCACTACATGAACAGCAATACCAGATAGTCAGTAGAATCAACGATTCAGAATTAATATCTTATTTCCATTGACTCTTCATTGAAGAGGAAAAATTAAATGTGTTTGGGATTCTCCTACAACAATTATTCTATGGGAGCAGAACTATGGAATATGCTCAATCTCAGAAGTGGTTACCAACAAATGCATCGAAACGATGGAGATAGGCACTAGTGTTGGTAGCCAAAATTTTAAAAAAATCTGGTAATTTTTCTTTGCTTTGGACAACTGCCCGACATCCATACTCTGAGTCCAAAATCAACGTGATTTACCTTGTTAAATCAATTTACCAAAATAAAAAAAAAAAACCAAAGGAAATATATATTTGCTATTTTTTGTTTTTTTCAGTAAAGAGAGTCTCCTGTCGCTTTGTTACGTTGTTTGCCATTAGATATGTGAAAAGATGTTCTTAGTCTTGGGTTTCTCTCAGTTCATAACTTTTGAAATATCTATGGACGCCAAATAACGTTTTGATGTCTAAATGATTTTTGTCCAAATAAATAGCCAGGCTATTGAGACTGGGATGAATTTTTTATTCGTTCAAAAAGATGTAAATTACAGTATTACCTAATCATGATTTTTATTAGTCTTGATCTCGCCTCATATTTCCTTATTAATTGTAGATTTCCATGCTTGCTGCAGATGGAGTCCAAATCCTAGCGAACCTTTATTATTTGTAAAGCATGATGGTTCTCAATTATCGATCGTAGATGTTGGAGGAAAGCTCAGATTTTGAAGAACGCAGCCAAGATTTGATTCCTGTTTAGATCTTAAATCGTAATACATGTACGTGCTTTATGCAAGAGATACAGCCATATATACTTTTTAATGCTGAATAAGAAAAAATGATTGAGCAGATGGTGATAATAAGGGAGAAGTGAGGTAGCAGAGAAATAATGTCATAATTAATGCTTTCATCATCTTCTTACAACTCCATTTGGATTTTAATATCATAAGTCGTCGACAAAAATTAAATAGTCAGAAGTTTTCTCAACCATTTTGTGCTAATTAGCCCTTTTTGTATCAGCCACCATTACCTAATAAGGACATTTTTTCCGAGGGAAACCTTTCACATACTAAATAATAATTCCATATGAACTTCTACCCTACTAACGGCGTTCTCAAATTTATATATCACCTCCAGAAAGTCTATAGCAGATGCATACTTAAACGCTTCATTCCTAAAAAAGAGACACTCGTGCTCGACTTTTTACGAGGAAATTTGTTGTTTAGTTCTTGAGATTTGTTTAATTTATCTCTTAGCTCCTCCTGTGCCGCAATATACGAAAGATTGCTCTTCGTAAGTTGAGTCACCGAATTCTGCAGAATCTTACTTCTAAAGAGTTGTTGAGTATACGGACTCAGCGTCGGGTTAAACGTCGGCTGCTCTTCTTCCATTAACAGCTGTAATTTTTCCGACTTCTTTTTAGAAAGTATATCAAATCTCTCCATTATATCTACCGACGTCTCAGCGATGTAATCCGCCGCTAGTTTCTGTGACTTCAAATTCAACGCAGGTCTAAAATTCTGAAGTTCCTCTACTGTCATCTGTGTATCTGCCGGAATAGAACGCCTCGCGTCTCTAGTCAAAATCGCAAGAGGGTCTCTCCCAAAGAAGGACGTGGAAGTACCAACGCCGTCTCCTTCATGTGTGAAATAATGTCGACTTATCTTTGGTTTAAAAGTCAGTTCTCTGCTTTCGTTAAGTTCTTTCTCGCGTTCATGCTCCGTTCGCAGCTTCTCAAGTTTAATGTCCTTTTGAAGTCGATATTGATGCAGTCTTTCATAAAGGGGCTGCTTATAATTAGGACGAATGTTGTTTTCTTTTTTCGCGGATGAAATTTCAGGACGAAACTTTAATGCTTTTGCTTCTTCTTGGCTTTTTTTCTCGGATTCTTGTTTTATGCGGTCTTGTTTCTTGCGGATGAAATCCTTAACCGCATTCTGGTAGTAGCTTTTATCGAATTGCTGAGGAGTCACTTTGTTCATATACAAATCTTGAAATTTAATGAAAAGTTAGGGTAAAATTATCGTGCTACAGTTACCTAATTCTGTAAATTTCTTTCGTTTTTGAGTCTTTTGCTTCGTTTTTTCAGGACTTTTTGCTTCTCTGGTCTTCTGTTCCTCAGGTCTCTGCTTATCTGGTGTGCGGTGCTCTGGGATTTGAGCCGAACTGTCCAAGGTTGTATTTGCCATTGATGATCTCGCTCTATCAAAACCAGTCGGCTGTTGTGATTTTTTCGCCGAACGTTTCTGCTCCGCGGCAATAACTGAGTATTTCACATTCGGAGTTGATGATCTGGGTTTGTCAAGAGCGGTGGCATTGGAACCTTTTCCATCAGTTTTTTCCTCTTGCACAATCGCAGACGTGTCAACTTTTGTGGTCTGGTTCAAAGGTGACAGGTCTTGGACTGATTGCCTCACAGATGAGGCGGCACTTTCGGTACCGCTTTCGTTCTGGCTTTCCACAGGAACAGGACCTGTCTCGATCTTGGTAAATACCTCTCCGATCCAGGTTCTGAGAGTATCTATTTCTTGTAATGCAGCGTATTTTTGGACCCCGCTTGTCGATTGAGTCACCTGTTCTGATTGATCTTCAATATGAACCAAGAGCTTTTCAAGAGATTGCGTCTCGGTTGGATCCAGACGGATCGAAGCATTTCTTTTTTCAGAGCTTTCCTCTTTATTGATGACCTGCAGAATCGATTTTCTCACGGAACGAATGTCAGTCGTCGAGGCTGCTTTCGTTTCGAGTTGGTCCAGATATTTTCCAACGAGATCTTTGAGATTGTCCGTGGAAGAGCCCACTGGAATAGGTTCATTTGGTTCGACTACTTGAGACTCAGGCTTGTTAGAGGTGCTTAAAGACTCTTTGCGGTTTTCTTGAAAAATGTCTTTATTTATTGGAAGATTTTTGGGAGATAAGTCTTCTGATCGAACAAATGCGGATTGGTGTCTTCCTTTCGCTGGTTTATTTGTGGAATTCTGAGTACCTGGCTTCAAATATGAGGTTTCAGGCTTACTCAGCCTACGAATAGAACTTCCCTCGATCGTATTTCTCTTTGCCAAAGATGACTTCTTGCTCAACATTATCAGACAGATTAATAGCCTTGATAAAAATTTATTTTGAGATCTAACAGCTAATTATAGTCGAAATTTCGTTGAGTTCGCAATGATTTTTTTTTTTATTATTGAAAAATCTTGACGTTGACACCTTTCACCAAACGAATTCCAACGTCCTTTCTTAGTTGTTGAAGTCATTTTCTTCTAAATATTTCTCTAACAGAAGATTCTAGGTTTAGATTTTCTCATAGAGTTTTTCAAAATATGTATGTATTGCTGCAGATGGTGTTTATAGATTTAAGAAGAAACTATAGATTTGTTTAATCAGGTATCGTTCAAATACAGTTTATGAATAGATTACCACAGGGAACTTCTTATCCCCCTCGTATAACGTTTTGAAATTACTGCTCTCTTGCTTTTTAGAAACAATAACCGAGAAATAATCATCCAGCGCCTTAACACAAGTCTTAAGGGTCTCGCCTGCAACCTCAGGATCGGCTATAAAATTCAAATATTTGAACACTCCGCCAGATAATAGAACATTATCAATGAAATGATTATGCTGAGAATTCGGTATTTTGCAATAGATAGCTCCAGCTGAGTTATCCTTCTGTCCTTCCATGACTTTCATATTGCGTGCCGTGACATTGCCGATCGGAAAAGACTCATTCCAGTCTCCAGATTCCAGCAACAGGACACTACAATCCAATTTTTTATCCAATTTCTCGAAGGGGAATACCATTAACCAAGGATCTATCATAACACAATGCTTTATTCTTCCATCTTCAACTGCTGCCGTATAAGCCGTCACACCTCCAAAAGAGTGTCCCATGACAGTCAGCCGACTCATATCCAAGTTAAGCTTGCTGCCGAATAATTTTCCGATGGATCCAGAGGCGTTACTGAGCTCATCTATGATAGATCTGGCTTCTTTGACTCTTTTTTCGAGGTATTCCGGACCTACATTAGCCATATCAAGGATGACTTTTAAGACTTCGTCTTTGTGATCCATGCTTATCACAAAGTAACCTTTCGAAGCAAGCTGAGTGAGTAGCGAGGCATAGTTGTGGCGACAGGCTCCGAGACCGTGTGAAAAAATTATTGGAATGAGCTTTTCGCTTGAAGTGTGCTCTTTTAGCTCTTCGCTGGAAACCAATGGAGCGTCGATGCTGGCTGAGAGTTTAACCATAGTTGTGAAGTGGAAAGCGATATTAAAGAGCCATCGTGGAAAGTATTTCCCTGAGGCTAATGTGATTTCGAAGAATTTTTTGATTCCAAACTCATCAGGCAAAAAGGTAGGACGATTATTGGTCCTTTCGGCGGCTGGATAGAAAACACCGTAGATTGGCTGAGATTCGTCTTCTTTGTAGAGTTTGTAGCCAACAGGGAATCTTCCCGTGGGCTTGAGAAGGCTTTTAACACGAAAATTTTTCAGAGCGATGAAATGAGCGATGGTGAGGAGAGACACGAGAACAGCGAGAAGGATTCTGAGGAAGCCTCCTGTAGCAGCGGCAAGTGGAATCATCAAAGCGCAGAGTGCTGTTGGAAGAGTGACTGGGCTCCAACCTTCAATGAATCTTGAGACAAATACCAAGATGAGAGGGATAACAATGGCAAATAGCTTTGCAAGGGATGCATTGTGAAGAAAGCTTGCGCCAGGAATTGGAAATTCAAACAGTAGTGCAAGAAGCACATAAACTTCTACCACTAAGGAAAATAGGTTTATTCGTAAGGTTGTCATTTTTGGATAAATTCGATTTTATCCAGTTATATTTTATGCAGATATCATCGAAGTATGCGATCTTTGTGTCACTAGTTGGCTCTTTGGTTCATTTTGGAGATGTTGCTTCGTTTAGGATTGCTAGTAGGGCCACTTCCAGAACGCTGATGAAATTGCTAAGTCTCCATATTCGATTAGCAGCTTCATTAACAAGCGAAAAATGAGATGGAGATTGAAGTTAAATTACGAGTATGTGTGATATAGTGCAGTTACTTTAGTACTTGAGGTTGATTGCCCCATTTCTTCATGATCTTCAATCTTGTTGCGAATATCATTAAACACGGCCTACAAGAAAGAAGCTTATTAGGAGAAATGCATTAAGCAAATGCTTTCCATACTGATTAACTTCTTATCAAGACAAAGACATTCTTTCGAGTATTAGAGCAAGTACTTCATTAAATTTATGCTTTTGATTACTTAGAGTTGCTTTGGATGTATCAGTAAGAAAAATCGATCTTTTTTTTCAAAATATTACTTTTCAGAGCTTTGTGCTTGAGTCATTGGTGCATTAAATTTTAATTCATTCGTCAATTCCAGACGACTTTATTTGATTCTTTCGCTGCCTGAGACGTCTCAATATGGATAAGTTTGTTACCTCACTACGCTCATCGATGAATTTTAGAACTTAGCATTGCTTTTTTCAATCAGTAACCGTACATTCTTTGGCATACATAAAAAATCATTCAACGTATGAAGAAACTCATGAAAATTTATTCCTAATCAAATTATAGTTGATCATTCCTAAAGAAATATGACAATCTAGTCAATTGAGCGAACTTAATGATACTCTTCCGTCATCATCTTCATAAAATTTGCTTATATTCACAAATTTTGGCGGTTTATCTTACTCAAATAGGAGATATGCTCTAAAATAACAAAAATTTTTGATATCTATCCTCGTGAAAGGCAGAACTATTCGCTTATTTACGTAAGCTCTTTGTTTCTAATTTTCTTTTTGGCAAAAATGGTCATTAACAGAAATTCCTTTCCAATCAGACTCGAGAAAAGTAATACGTGCGAATCATAATTACTTTCAATATAAATTTGATCTGACCAAAATTTCTTTTCTCTCACATCAGAAAGAGATTCTGGACCTACCAAAGCTCTGGTTTAAATTGCTCCCACTACCGAATTATATCATCACTAATCCGAAACGAACAATTCCTCCCAATACCAACACATGGACATCATTTCAGACAGCATCACAATTGGTCGAAGGTCTTTCGACTCGAAAAACTCATTGAACTACTCAAAAGACACTATTAGATTCTTAGACTGGGACCGGGAACACGAGAACAGTAATTTCAAAAATATCTTGTATGGATTCACTGAAGATGATATCCACAGAGCATCCTACGTTTCTCCTAGTGGAAACTTTATAATTCGAATCGCAAATAAAGCTGACCTCCATTCAGCTATCAAAGTCCTCGAAGAAATACCAGAAGTCCCTTCTCTTAATCAAGAAGAATCGAATAAAATCACCGAGATACGACCTCCTTCACAAAAGAGAGCCGAAAAAAGACCAAACTCTTCGAGGCAATGGAACAGAAATGTGAATATTTCCCCTTCGCCAATTCAAGCAAAAGAAAAAGAGCTCATCGCACACTCGCCAACGGTAAAACTCCAAGCAGAAATTACCATGAATAAAGTATTACTCGATGGAAAAATGCCTGCAACAATTTTTCAAGGCATCAACTACGCGGGCACTAGAGTGGCCATGCCAAATCCGCCTAACCGGCAAGTTCAACCAACCTTCATTGTAGAAAACAGAAAACCTGTCTTGAATACAAAACTGCCTGTTATCACTTCTCCTTTCGTTAAAGCCACTCATGCTACTCCGAAATTGCGAAATAGCTCCTTCGACGTTGCTAAAAAATACACTAGAGCTATGACAAAGCCAAATCAAGTCACTTATTCCTGTCCTATATGTTTGGATGACATCAACCTCAACGGACCTGAGCCTTTCAAGGTCCTGCCGAATTGCAAAGGGCTCTTCCACAAAGCGTGCCTCAAAATGCACATCGATCAAGCAATAAAGGATAAGAAATTTCCGCCGACATGCCCTGACGAAAACTGCAAACAAGTCATTCCAGAGAATATTCTGGAACAGATAATGGACCAAGCAGAAATGACTCGGCTCAATAAACTCAAAGGATTGTATAAGTTGCTGCAAAACCCCGGAAGTTTCATGTATTGTCCCACTCCAGACTGCAGAGGCATTTTTAAACTCCTCAAAAATTCAAATACCTCCTTTTCGAGCCCTCTTCAATGCTGGGATTGCCAAAAACCTGTGTGCATCAAGTGTCAGAAGCCATATCATTTTGGGTTAACATGTTATGAATTCAGGACTTTCACAAAGGAGGACTATGAGGTTAGCGCGCAGTTGTATAACAATAAGTGGAAAAAATGTATGAATTGCAGGTTTTGGATTGAAAAGAATGAGGGTTGTAACCATATGACTTGTAAATGTGGGAACTCATTCTGTTATGTTTGTGGGAAAAAATGGAGGACTTGCCATTGCTAAACATTCGTGATTCTGGTTAGTTATAAAACAGGTGCTATATAAAGTGCCAATACTTTTTTTTTAATTGGGCTGCAATTTGTGAACTGAGTACTCTTTGTATCAATCTAAATACCATTTTTGTAAGATCTCTCCTCAGGCAACCATTTCTTTCATAGAATTTGTTTACAAAAGCCACTTCACTTATTCTTCGTAAAGAAAAAACTGCGATGATACTAAAGTTCTTTTGCAGAAGAATAATTCTTCGATCTTGATCGATGCTTTCTATATTCTGTTAGAGGCGTTCATATGTTTTGACTACAAAGAAAGAGAAGAGTTTTCTAATTTTGCTCTTCAAATTGGGAAAAGGTGCGGTTCTCGAAAATTCTGTTAGTTTTCGCTGAGTAATTGATAGAATCTTCTTCAAGCATCTACTTTCAAGACGAAAAAAGAAACTCCATTTTTTGATTCATAATGAATTAATTTCATTAAAATTAGCTCTCTTTTGCTCTAAATTTGTTAGATTAATAGGGAGAAACGCTCTGCTATCTTCTCCAGATGTCATAGTCTCATCAGCGTTTTGCCCATTCATATCTATTAGAAATTATGAATCCATTTCTTGCAGAAATTAGAAATACAATCGTTCATCTTAGCTTTTAAGATCCACTTCTGGTTTGGCAATGAATTGCTTGAGACTCTCTACTTATTTCTTTATTTGTTCCTTGTTACCGACGAATTTTCCGATATCGCTCATGTTCTCTGGCTTTAATTTTTAGTATTACGTTAATCTAGTGCAGATTTTGGAGAGAAATTTCTTTTAGCAATTCAAATTTGGCGTTTTGTATTCATTTTTGAACGAAAATACATATAATTAGTACATTCTGGACATCTGATCAATCAATTAAACGGAGCATTGAGGGTTAGAGCGGAACATGCTCAAAAAGAATGAATTCAGAGCTTAAAAGCAAAATTGCTTTTTCTCTTATGCGTTAGCGTTAAGTTATAAATGAAAAATATGAGTTACATGAAAATTTCTCTTATCAGAATTCATCAGAAACCATCAGAAATACAATTCTGATATAAAATGGAGTTAAGGTTGCCTTTTCTAGGTGCTTCTCATGAAACTCAAGGTGTATCGGCCTAAGTAGGTGGATTAAACCCTCTACAAGCATTTCCTCCCGAAAACACCTGGCTCTAGTGTATTTTTTTCAAATTATCGCCAAATGCGTTTGCATTATTTTTCATGCTCAGAAAATTAATTAAATACTATTATACTAATTAATGGCTTTGAAATACTTTATTAACTTCGAAGCATCATGATTAAAGCATCAGGTCATTCATCTAATAATACCAAAAATATTCTAACAATAAACCAAGCAACCACTTGAGCTTACAATGGCAAGCAACTGTCAAGAAACCAATCAAGACACATGCAAAGAAATTTCAGCTTGTGCAAAGAATTATACTACAGTGACAAATAAATTGCGAAAGGCTCTTATCAAGAGAGTCATCAAGCAAGATGAACCGATCAGCAAGGCTGCAAACGAACTCAACATCAACTACTCAACAGCAAAATCAATCATCAGAATCTACAGAGAATCGGGTCGAGCAGATAAAATTCCTCACAAGAGAAGAAACCGAGATAAATTGATAGAAAACCTCTCTATCGAAGATATTAGCTTTCAAGAGAGCCGTTCTGGACAGATTCTTCAAGCCAATGTCCGAAGAAGCACTAGATCATGTAAAAAGCAGGTTAAATACTCAGAAAGCGACGTTGAAGATGATTTCTTCGATGAGGAAGAATTCGAGGAAGTAGAGTCAGTTTCCAGCAAAGCTCCAAGCGTAAAGGAAAGCGAACAACCTCCTTACAAGGTTTGCAGAATTCGGGCTTTGAACATCAAAAAGGAGGAAAATGAGCAAACTTTTTCAGAGTGCAATGTGAAATCAGAATTCGACGAGAAAACTGCAAAGGAATTTATCCCTAAAGTGGAAGAAGCAGAAATTAAGAGAGAACATTTCGAAATCCCGACTGTTGCCAAAAAGGTGGTGCAAAGTCTCTATCCACCTGCTTTCAAGCCTGCAAATACGTTCACCAATCCTGTCGTTTTTATCAATCCTCTTGAATTTGCCGCTCTTCTGATGGAAAATGACCAGCTCCTGAGGCAACGAGACTACCTTAGTTGGGAATGTGGATTGCTCTCAAAGAAACCGTTTGTATTTATGTAAGAACAGATTTGATAAATCTTTTTTTCAAAATCGGTCAGCATGAGTCGATTTATCTAACTCTTACAATATTCAGAATATTTATCTGAGCAATGGCTGTATAAGCCTTGGTTGTCTCTGAAATTTGTTTCGAGCAACGGTGTGTGGCAGATCTCAAGTTATATATGATAACTCACTGAGCTTTTATTGGACATTCTATGAATAATAGCTCATGTTCTAAATAATTCGCAGAAATGGAACTCTGAGTGGCTATTATGTCGATGGAACTGAACGACTTTCAGGCTGACATGGTGAACTAAGCCCCTGGAGATACCTAAGGTGTTGAAAAAATATGGCTCTAGTGTGTATTCCCTCAATTATCGCCAATAAAGTGGCGACGCTTTCCATTGCTTGATTAATAATTTAATAAATTTGAAACAACCATAGTTAATGAATATAAAAAATCGATTGGAGCCTCTGCTCAATTTGCATCGAACCTTTAACTCGTTAGCACCGCAGCTGAAAAATAATAATAGAAACCTAAAAAGCAATACTAATTCAAGTCTTTAACTTCGCAATGGAGTTCAGCATCCAAGAAATCAAACGTCGTGCAGGGAGCAAGTCTCCAGCCAGTTCAAAGCCTTATTACGTTCATGTCACAAATAAAATGCGAAAGGTTCTCATACAGAGAGTGATTAAGCAAGCTGAGTCGATCATCAAGGTTGCCAAAGAACTCAACATCAACTACTCTACAGCAAAAGCTATCGTCAAAGTTTACAAAGAATCTGGCCGAGCAGATAAAATTCCTCACAAAAAACGGAACAGACATCAGTTGGTTGAGAACCTTCCCCTTGAAAGTATCAGTGCCCAAGAGAGTTCTGAAAATACTCCTCAAACTAATGTCAGAAGAAGCACTAGACCATGCAAAAAGCAGGTTAAATACTCAGAAAGCGACGACGAAGTTGATTTCTTCTACGAGGAAAAAGAGTCCGTATCCTACAAAGTTACAAGCTCACAAGGCAGCGACCAAAAAGCCAAGAAGACTTGTCGGATCCGATTTTTAGAAATTAAGCAAGAGGAAGTCGAAAACACTCCTTCAGAATGTAATTTAAAATTGAGTACTTCGGAATTTGAGAGAAATCCAGATCAATCTATTGGTCCTAAGGTGGAGGAAATGGATGTAAAGGGTTCGGTGGTTTCAAAGAAACTCTTAGAGAGCATTTGCCCTCCTACATTTAAGAATGTAAGTTCGTTCACCGATCCCATAGTTTTTATGAACTCCCTTCGATATACCGCTCTCATGATGCAGCACAGCAACCTCCAAAGTCTATTAGCGTTGAGCCATCTTGGAAGGGAAGTACTCTCAAGAAGATAATTTTGTTAAGCATTCTTATTCGAGAAAATTTCTACGACTTTATGTCTCAACAGATAGCAAACATTGTCTGCTTTTCGCTCTATATCTTAAGAATAAGTTGCGTAAGTGTTATCAGTATATAACGTTCAGATATCCTTTAAGATCGTTTCGATTTAATATTGAGATGCAAAGCTGAATCCTCTACGATGATAGCTGATAGTTTTATTCAGAGTGGCAATTAGCTTCAATTAAATTATTTAAATGCTGTGTAATTTATTAGTTTTTGTAATCCAATTTGATTTTGTTGGTTTCAACACCAATCTTTTTTTCAAAAAAATTATTTCGTAATCTCAATACGCATTCAAATAATCGAAAAAATGTATTGCTGGAAGAAAAGGGGCATTATTTCTGAATTATCGATATGTTTTGGTTGGAAAACGCACTTTTTCTGCCCTCCTAACAATATTAAGTTGAACGAATACTCTTTTCTGTAAAAAAAGTTGGTTTTTCTTTTTTCTTCAAACCATTGATGGTGCTCTACACACCATCATTTGAGTATCCTTAGAGAGATTGTTTACACAAATCTTTTTGCAATTTTTGCGTAACTGTAAGTTGGATTTCTTTCATTAACACTCAACTGATCGTTTTTCGTGATCTTGTTCGGAGAGGTATCCGAAAATCTTATTTTGATCGATGAAGAGTCCAGATTCCTCTTCAAACTCGAAAAAAAAAAGGGTGCAATTTGAACACTTATTGTTGCATTTTCTTGAGAAGTAGAGTATCAGCAGAGATCGAAGCTCATTACACATGGAATACAGATTTCATAAAGTCTTGTGTTTCTGCATTGCTTTGATCCTAATGGAAGGACTTGTAATCTCAAATTTCTCAGTTATTTCATAGTGAAAAAATAACTTAACCATCTAAAGGGTCCTGTACGATGCTTTGGTCTTGATATTTCCTTCATAAGTTGCCTCGTATTTGAGACTACCATGCGCAATCACCCCTTTCTTGAATGCTTTTCATGATAAATTGGATAAAACTCCGCTCATTAGCGTCCCTAGTACAAACTCATGCTGCTGTCGGATTAGTTTATGACCACATTACTGCCAAATTCCAAAATATGTCCTCGTCAGAATGGATATTTTGGCGAATTTGTCTTTATTTATATATCAAGGCTTTACTCCTTTCAAATGATAAGTATTTCCAAAATTCAATTTCATTTCTGTTTCATGTACTGCCAAGACGAATCAAATAATGGGCAACTTTCATCGAGAATTTCCTTAATATCGAGCGAAAAAGTGATGATGATGCCTTAATGAGGAAAAAAAGAAAGAAGAGTCCGTCTACTAACAAGTGAAACACCCAGCGACCAAAAAGCAAAGAAGACTTGTCGGATCTGATTTTTCGAAATCAAGCCTGAGAAAGTTGAAAAAATTGCTTCGGAAAACAACCTAAAATTTGGAACTCAAGTAGTTGATAGATAATCAGTTCAGTTCATTCCCACGAAGATAGAAGAAGCGGAAGCGAAGAGTGAAGATATAGAAAAATCAGTTGTATCCAGGAAAATCTTATAAATAATTATCCACCTACATTCAACAATGTAAGTACATTGACTAATCAGATAATTTTGATGAACTCCTCCGACTTACCGCCCTCATGCTCTACCACAGCAAACAGAAAAGACAGCTAACTTTAGACCGCTTTGGATGGGAAGGGCTCTCAAGAAGGCCATTTTTTTGAACATGTCTGTAAAACAATAATTCTATGAATTTTTTTAAAGCAAATAGCATTCAAAAGTTTGTTCTATGGCTACCTCACAAGAATAATTGGCATATCTCATGATACAATATCTTTTGAATTTATACTTAAGATGTTCTTTAAGGTCATTCCAAATGAAAATCGAATTCCAAGCTTCCTGATTGCCTAACGTTTGAACAGAGGCAACCATTTAATTGAAGCAATAATTTTTTCAATAACAGTTCTGGAAGAAGTCGGTATTGACAAGCAAAATCAAATAGTTTAGACAAACTCAATAAAATATTGCTTTTAGTTGGTGATCTCAATATGAAATTAAATAACCGAAAATAATACACATTCAAGGACGTGATACGCTCCCACGAATAGTAGATAGCATTTTCAAAATTAATTGGTTGTCTTTATCAGATGATGTACTTTTGCTGCCCTCCGGGCAATAATATGTTCAATGAATATTTTTTTCTCATGTAAATGATTATTCTTCCATACTTCAATGATTTTCAGACTAACATTATCCCAGTCCCCACAGTAACTTATAGTCAATCGCTTTTCGTAATCTGTTCGAAAGAGCCAACATAACATACTGATTTTGTCTCAAGGGAGGGTAACGATGTGAACTGAAGTTATAGTATTCATGAAGAATTTTTATTGATTCATCTCGGACACTATCTGGTAACTTCAAAATAAGAAGATGCGCTGCCTTTCAACAAGTATTGGCACTGGAGGAATCTCACCTTGTTCAGATTTATGAGATACATAGGAAAAAAAAAAATCGTTATGCCTTCACAACGATTGTTTCTGAAAAGTAAGTTTTTCGGTTGATACTACACTTTATTCTCTATCGTCCCTTGAATTGCCTTCAATAATGAAACTGTTTTTGAAAACTTCTGTAGCCATTTTTCAGGCATCTTTTCTGAAGCTATGTTTTGAGTTGGTATTTATTAACTAATGACTTTTTTTAACTACTTTTTTACTGACTTCTGCAATACGCCTTCAATTCTTACTCTTGCTCTTAATCTAGCTGAGGCTCTTTGTCTCTTGATAATAAATTTATCTCAAACGACAAATTTTGAGTCATGCGATCCTTCTGGGCTGAAAATCCTTATAATTTAGAAAATCGAAATAACTTTGGATATAAATTACAATAGGCTGATACTTCTTCTCTCAAAAAGGCTAAGACGAGAACGAAGCGAAATGGAATATAAGAAAAAAGCATTAATGTTACCACTGGTGCTCTCGTTATGTTATATTTAATTCAAATTGCAATAGAATTTATATTGTATCAGTATTTATCGGAAATTCATTAAACTCTGGAATGGGATTCAAAAAGCTGGCTCATTAGCGCAAATGAAACTAAAAGGCTACGAGGCTGTAAGGGTGAACTGAGCACGCTTGGAGTCCAACATATTGACAAAATGGGCTTCTAGAATGTATTCGTGAAATCTCGCAAATAACGTTTGCTTTTTTTCCCTTTAACTCAGTGTTAAATCAATAAATAAGTAACAGCCAGAATTGATGGCCTTAAATAGAGCGTCGAACTCCCTGTATATAATAAAACTCAACCTTAAAAAAGCCCAAAAAAATTTAAAGTACATTTGCAAGCTCGCAATGGTGTCAGGCTTCCAAGATATCAAACAAAATGCAAGCAGCGAGTCCTCAGCTTGTATCAAGTCGTACATCCAAGTCACAAATATATTGCGCAAAGCTCTGATAAAGAGAGTTATATACCAAAATGAGCAAATTTTACATGTATTCAGCCCTTTTCTCTTCACTTTTTCATACTGCTTATACCATTTAGGCTGCGAGAGAGCTCAACATCAACTACTCTACAGCTAAATCGATCATCAAAATTTATAAAGAATCGGGTCGTCAGGGTAAAATTCCTCACAAGAACAGAATCAGAAATCAATTGGTTGAGAACCTATCCATGAAAAGTATCTGTGTTAAGGAGCGCCGGAGGAGCACTAGGTCATCTGCTTTGCAAAAACAGATCAAATACTCAGAGAATGAAGATGATGACTATTTCTTCGATCAGGAAGAAATGAAGGTAGAGACGGTGCCCAGAAAAGCTAACGAATCAAAAAAAGAGTCGCTCAGAGAAGGAAGAGCAAAGAAGACTTGTCAGATCCGATTTTTAGAAACCAAAACTGAAGAAGTTGAAAAAACTCTATTGACTAGCAGTTTAAAATCGGAGCCAGAAATGCTGGATAACAAATCACATCACGCCTTTGAATGGAATAGAGAAGAAACAGAGATGAAAGGAGAATCTAGAGACGTGCCACCGGTTGCAATGAAAGTATTACAAAGTGTCTCTCCATCGACTTCCAAAGCTGCAAGTTACTGCACTGACTCTTTGGGTCTGATAAACTCCTTCCGACTCACCTCTCTAATGATGCAGTACGACAGCTTTCAAAGACTACTGACGCTAGACAACTTTAGCTCTACTTTACTCTCAGGAAAACCGCTCATTTAGGCCCGAATCTAAATTTCCTTAATTTTTTGTAAAGTAAAGCAAACAACGGTTTGAGTTCTGTCTATCTATCTCTAAGCATATCCTAATTGCCTCTTTATACGATTGCGTTGATGAAGTTAGATGCTTTCATTTCAAAAGGAATTAGAGTCATAGGACTGAAATTTAGGTTTTAATCTAAGAATAATTTCTCAAATGAAATTTGAATACGTCATTAACTACCCCGAACTACCACGAACGTTCGTATACAGCCCGAATTAATTTTGTTAAATGCGAGCTGGTTGATTATTCAATTTATTTTAATTAAAAATTACTGCATCGCAGCGTCAGCTCTTTCAAACCTGGGAATTATTTTTAATTACAGTTTCTTCACTCGAATTTCCAAATATTCTTACCTTGCAAGGAGACATTTCCTTTCGAATCGGAATTCACTGCCTAAAATGCGACTCAGTTTTACCGAAAAGCATACTTCTTGGTAAAGTAGGGACTTAATGACTGATTTGAGGATCGAAATTTCGTAGTTGTTCTTATTGATTCTTTTTCCAGACATACAAGTGATTCTTTCGTAAAGCAATCTCCTTATACGTATGTTTTGGGTCTAGTTATATACTTTTGAGTTTGTCTATTTGATATTGACTTGCACTGATTTCGTTGAAAATTTCCTGTAGGACAGCCTGTTAGATCGAATTCTAACCCATCAAGATAAAAAAAAAGGGCCTTGAACAGTCCATTTTCTCCCAACAGTTTACAAGGAAAAATTTTTATAAGTACTTTATCATTATTTAAGATTCGCGACTGAATCTGGGTTTTATATCCAATTAATCTGAGCAGTTATCAATATCATTCAGAAATTTTCCCGAAGTCTAAAGTAACTGTCTTTGCAGAGATGGCTTTGATTGGCCTTTTTCCTGAATTATCCTCGAAGTCCTATTCGAGATTGACCCTAGCTCGTGAAAATTCGATGGAAATAGGAGATTTCGAAAAGTAGAAATCCCCTTTTGGCGAGCGTTTTGATGAATTTGAAAAAATCGAATTAAATTTAGAAAAGCTACTTACAATAGAAATCACCTACATATCACCAATTTTGAACAAATTAAGCGCTTTTCCTGACTGCCTACGACGGGGCGGGAACTACGGTGCCTTTTGAATTTGCCAGCGATAAGCAGACTTGCATTAACGCTTTCCTTCGAGATTAAAAAAGAATCGGAAATAATTTCTAATCATGAATTGATTGATAGAATTCTAACCCGAGATATTTAATTACCAACAGATTGTCAGATACTTAAAAAGGCAGATCCGGAGAGATTAATAAACAATTTTTGATTCAACCTCTATTGACCTTTCTTTCGTTTCTCCTAAAACTTCAATCCTTATGTCCACTGAGAGCAATGACCAAGGAACTCAAGCAATTCAGAACAAAGCAACCAAAGAAATCAAAAAATCAGCCAAGTACAAGAAGGTGACTAATGTATTGAGGAAAGAACTGATCAAAAAAGTCATCGATCAAGACGAGCAGATCCTCATTGTATTGAAAAGTTTCTCATCACATAGCTAAACTGTTTTTGTTTTCAAAGGCGGCAAAAGAGCTTGGCATTAATTATTCGACAGCGAAGTCAATCATACAAGTTTATAAAATGGAGGGAAGAGCCAACAGGATTCCGCATAAGAAACGAAACAGGGATCAAATATTAGAAAACCTCCCAAGTGAAAGTACAGACAATCCAATTTTGGAAAAAACGGATGGGATCGCGGTCAGACGAAGCACTCGAACCTCAAAGCCAATGAAAGTCAGCTATAGAGAGGACGATGAGGGTGAGCTAGAAGAAGAGGAATTTCTTTTTGCAGAAAATTCTCTGAGTGAAGGAAGCTCGTTACAAGTTAAAACAAGAAAAAGAGTACATAAGGAGAGCAACTGTCAAAAAAAATCCAATGTCTGTAGAATTAGATATCTAGATAATATTAAGGTAGAGGAGGTCAAGGAAGAGACCTTAGAGCAGCAAGACACTAAGTTAGAGCCCGAGCCTGAGGCCTCTCAGAACAATGATACTAATAATACTGAGAATGCCTCAAAGGAGTTCTTGCCAAGAATCGAAAAGGATGAGCAGCCCTTAAAGCCAAGTCTTCACAGCGAAAGCGCAATGCAGCCCACCTTTGTGGGTTTGAACCCACTTATCTACCCAATGCTCCAACTACCGATATTTCCGATAGATCTTGGATTTTTCATGGGTTATCGGAATCTTCTGGCCAAAATTGCCAATTCTCAATAACTTGTATCTTCTGTACGTTTACATCAGGAAAAATGCGGCAAGAGAGACTGGAAAATCGATAAAATTGCATTTTTTCAATATCAAATTTTTGATTATTTAATATCGCTTCGAATATGTTGTGGCAATTTCTTATTGAGGACGTACTTGGGAGTGTCTGCTTCATAATTAAGCGTATCATTTTATATGAATCGTTTATATCCGTACTACTCTGTTAAATCAAGTATCCATTTGCAGGGAATGAAAAATAAATTCGACTTCATTTTCCAACGAGGATAATTTCCAAGGAGGATAAAAGCCATTAGAATCTAAATGGAGTTTTTAGCATTTGAAATGAGGTATTTCGTGGCTAATACTATTGGTTTAAAGGGTTTCCTTTATTATATTGATTTATCTGTGTTTCATTTTTGGAAGAAAAACGCCACTTCTGAAATCTAATTTTCTCTCACTTGCGTGCCGATTTGTCTTGATCAAACAAGTCCGCAGCACTGATAATTCTGCATCACTGCTATTGTAATCCCAAATTTCCCATGCTAGTCGGTAACATGAAAAATTCTGGCTGAAATGACCTGAAATAATAATCAACAACAGAAGGTGCACACAATGAAAACGACACATGGAGACTACTTGCTCTAATAACCAGATCTGAGATTTTCCTTTACCCTTATACTTTCGCACATTTTCAAATAGCTTACAATAATAAATGATGACTCATCCTCATACTACGTGACGACTTCTTCTTCTTATTCATCCTTCATCTTCCAGAGCCTGAGTTCCGAAGAATAACCAAGAGTAAACAGAACATTCGCCTTGTACAGGATCTTCACCACTCTATCGCCATGCGCTCTCAGCACACCTAAGATCTCAGCGGTATCCGAGCTCCAAAAGATAACAGCTCCATTCGAGTAGCTCGTAATCAGCAGCCGCTTTTCCGCGACGAAACAAACGTTTGTTATCACATCATCGCTTGAAAAGCGTTTTTTCACAAGGTCGCTGTTCATCGCAAACTGCGAGATCAATTCCGCCGAGAATTTCTTGCTCACATACTTATACGTGAATATCATCAAGTCCAGCTTGCTGCCAACCAAAATATTATTCTTCTCAAGCGCAATGCACTCGACGCTACCTCCTTCCTGCGCAACAAAAGAATCGTTATGAACTAACTGATATGTGTCACTCTTTTCGTACGTATATAAATGAATCGTTCCCTTTGACGTTCCCAGCATAATCAATTTATTTTTCGCATCAACAGCAGCGCACATCAAGTTCTCTGACCCAAGTCGCTTCTTTAAGCTTCCTCCGCCGATGATTTTAGCTTCAGGGCTTATCATTTTCACAGAAACCGGCGTCACAACAAAAATATCGCCATCGATGAAGTGCATACCGATGATCGGGTCGGTGCCTGACGTATACGTCGTGTATTTCATTTCGTTGGGTTTGTCCGGAGGATAAGACATGTTTATCAAGGCTCCATCGTTAAATCCAACGTAAATCGTGTTTCGTTCCTTACTGTAAAGGAATTTGTGACTGCGGTTTTCGAAATCTCTGCTGAATACCTTTTCAAGAGGCGCAGAGTAGTCCGTTGCTTTCAATTTGTAAAGCTTCAGCGAGCCCATGACCTCCGGCTCGATCAAGGACCACACTCTACCGACTCGGGAGAGCGCGGACGAGTTATCCGCACAATAATATATTCCATGTGTAAATGGGTCAAAGAACATATCGCTAGCGTTAAGCCCTTGGGATAGCTGGTTTGATTGGAGCAGCTTAATAGGGAATTTATCACTTTTGATGAACTGCAACCCATCCAAGAAGGCCAGGGAAATCTCATCGTTGAGAATGTCCTGTCTGTCGAAGATTTCATCAAAAGTGTTTCTGATTTTTCCAGCAATTGTAACACATTCGTCATAGTCAAGCTCTTCGCTATATTCTATCAGTCTTGGGAAGTTGAATAGCATGTAATGCCTGCCCTTTTGTTGCAAAGTATTGAAATACGCGAGATACTCCTTTATTGATTTCTCGAGCTTCAAGACGTCTTTGCCTGCAGCATTGCTGATCGTGACCGCAAGTCTGAACCCTGGCAACTGCTTATCGTAAGTAGGATTCGCGATTATTGTGGTGTATTCCTTTTTGCTCAAGCTCTCCATAGAATTATAGCGTTATTTGCTGTTTTTTTCCTCCCAAAGGTTAATTTAATTCCAGAGCATCAAGCCAATTCTCTTTAAGAACTCATTTCTACTTCTAAAAAAAGCACTCATCGAACCAGTTGCAAGAAAACGAGAAAGAGCCTAGGAAAGATGTTTTTTTTAATTTGTAAAACTTATACAGAGAGCTCAATTAAAAAAAAAAAGCAAACACGATACATCGGCATTAACAGTGCATATCATTTGGATTTCTCATTTAAGACTGTTGAGTTTGGTTGAGTCTTATTACTATTTTCAACGGCAACAGCGTTTAATTGTCCTTGCTCACTCTTTCGTTGGGCTTCCTCTGCTGCTTTGACGAGCAATGAAGCAATTATAAATAGTAAAATATTCCTTGTGACAAGATACAAAGGGTCTTTGCCGTTCTTTCGCGTTAAGTTTCGATGAAGGGTTTTCTCGTTCCAGAAAAAGAACGCTGAGAACGCGATCGCTCTTGGAAGGATCAACGCAGGATCGAGCGCTGTTAACGACGCTAACAAACCTCCAGCAGCCGCTAGCAGTATTCCTGAGCCCTTGATTTTGTTAATTTGAGGGTAGTGCTTCCAAGCTGCCCAAAATAAAGCCTCGCCAATGAGTATCGATGATAGGGTTGTCGCACTAAGAAATAGAGCCCCGGATAAATCAAACGGGACGAGTATTGAAAAAATCAAGGCGTTGTATATTGACTGATTTATAAACAGAGGCATACGAATTTGATGTTTGCTTATTTCGCGCTTTCCAAAGAAATTTGTAAGAAATTTTGAATCCAATTGGCTGTTGAAAAGTATTGTGCCGAGTATGAAAGGAGTCAATGGTATCACAGCCTGGACTGCGAACTGTTGGAATATTAATTTTGCCAGAAGCCCTCCTGAGAAGGTGACTACCGAACTTAGCATAGTGGATGAATGAGCATTTGTCATCGCGGTTTCCAAGCTGATGATTTCTGGTTTCACTTCCTCTTTGGCTTGAGTTGAGAAGGCACGCGCTGGGAGAACGCAAAGCGATTTGATGTTGTATTGGCGCTTAACACCTTTGGTTAGAACGAGTCTAAGCAATGTTGAGGAAGATTTAGATATCATTGGAAATTCCAATAAAAGTTTTTAATTGTATATACACCTTATTTCACAGTCACCTAACGAATTGCTAACAAGCAAAAACTCGGTTATTTGTGTATGCTGCTTGGAGCTGGCAGCAAGAAATAATAATGATTTCAAATAATATGAAACGATATGGAAGCCGAAGAATTTTTTTTCATATAAAAAGTATCTTCCAATACCATTTTCTCATTTCAATAGAGTTTGATAAACTTAACTATCTAGTTCAACAAATAGTTAATATCTTCATTGAATCCAAACTTCTTCGTAATATTTTGAATACTCCTTCTAAACATTCCATGACGCCCAATAAAATCCGTACAGTCAGCATTCTTCACGTTCTTTGCTTTTGACTTGATATCATCGAGACCGATAGGATCCGCTTTCAGTTCCGCTCTAGGTAGCGCCATCTTCAACACTTTATCTTTCTTGGTATAGCAATTAATAAGCTCATGAGCTATCATTCGGAGACTCGACTCCTTCAAATCACCTCGATGAACCACGCCACCCATCAAAAGCACCTCATAGACTTTGTCATACACTTTCAGTCTCTCCAACTCAGCGAGACAAGCCGCCATTACTTTTGTCCCGAGGCTGAATCCGACAAGACTCACGGTACGATTCTCATAAACTTCGGATGAAGCGATTAAATTTGCCAAATAAATGCCCGTTTTAACAGCCGCCTTATAAGCTTTTATAAACGTCTCTTCAATGCATTGTTTCGGAGCATTTTGGAACTTTTCTTTTGCCTTTGCGAATTTTCCCAGCATTAACGACGCAAATGGTCTTCCAAACTCTTTTAAGAAAGTTCCAAGAACCCTCCCTTTGGTCTGACTCCTGTAATGAATGGCGTGAATCTCACTCATTGGATATGTGGCGACAAGGTCTTGCCAATATTCCGATTTGTTTTTGTGTTCGGATTTCCACCCTGAGCACACAAGAATTATATGCTTCGACCTCACATTAGGGTCTTTCGAAATTCGCTCAATATAAAACTGCTCTGGCTTTTCAAGTTGCTTGTCGATTTTGTCGGCATTCGGAAGAATGAGATTTTCAGGCTTTATGCCTCTCCTTTTGATGGCTGCATCAGAAGCAAGCTGCTTCAATAGAGCTTGACGCTGGTCCTCGTCAATGGGCTCAGAGTTCTCCAGGGTTAAATAATGCATGGCCAATTGCTCTAATATGAGGAGGATTTGATAGTTGCTATTAATCTGCTCTCCGTTGGAGAAGTTTCGGAAGGCTCTGACGATCATTCTCCGGTAGTAGGAGCGGTAGCATTGGTTCTTCTCGCCGCGGACTGAGTTTGAAAAATAGATAAACACGCTAAAAAGCGTCCTGAAGAAGATTTCTCCCTTAGTAGCTTTCATTAGTGCATCCCAGGACGTAAGACCATCGTGGAGGAGTTCCAACAGTAGACGTTTATCTCCTTTCAGGTTAATATGATCGATGATAGTCGTCAGGGAATCAACTTCAGATCGAGCTTCTGAACTCAATTTTGGAAGGATGTAGTTGTTACCCAAATCCTGAAGTTTTTTCTGGCAATGCTTTGTCCAGAGTTCGTCATCTTTAACGTCGTAGTCCGTAAGTTGAAGGATTTTCCAGATTACGATAAGCTCTTTTGTGTCGAATAAACTCCCAAAAAGGTCGATTCCTTTCTGTCGATAGTATAAATCAAACAGCTTTGTAAAACTATCAATCGTGCTTGTATCATGGTGAAATCTATAGAGGGCTTCAGATAATGATGCAGCCTCTGTCTCAAACTTTTGAAGGTATTCATAATAGAATATTTGACTAAGAGGGAAATTCAGCTCTTTTTCCACATTGTTGATAAACAACTGGCTAGCTTTCGATTTGAAGTCACTGTATTCCTTTAGTCTCGCATTCAAGTTCAATCGTGTCTCTTGCTTACTATCTGTACTTCCTCTCAAACTCTCTGCTACAAGTGCATATTGCTTTTCGAATATCCCATATAAAAAGTTATGATAAGTCGGAAAACTCTTTTTGAACCTTTCGAGGAGCTCAGAATGGCCTTCGTTTTTCTTGAAGACGTAATAGGCTGGGACTTGATATTTATTACAAAGCGCTTTTTGGTATTGAACCAATACTACCGAGCAAGTCTCAACAACTCTGCTGATTTCATCAAGGTCTTTCACAGTTTTCTTCTTTGAACCGATCTGCTTGGTGATAATATCGTCCAGCACGTTGTCGGTAGGTTGAATGTTTTCTTCTAAGTACTCGAAGAGGACCGTTGGGTCTACTTCGGTATCAAGGGAGAATTTTTGTACGAAGGCTTTCAAGTTTTTGAGAGCGATTTCCTCAATTCGATAAAAATTCTCAGCCTCTGCGACCTCGAGGACTTGTTTATCGATGATACTGTTGATCATTTCGCTTGAGTTAGCCTGGTCACCCAGTTTGTCGAATAGTATTGGGAAGGTTTCGATCTTAAACTGAGAGAAATGGTTTCGTAGCACTTGATGTGACATCGGCAGTACTTTCATGTATTCTTCGAAAAATACAGCTTTGAGTTCAGCGATGAAGGGGTCGAGTGTCTCGTGTTTTTCAAAGGGCATGTATTCATCTGCAAGTTCTTCCATTGGCAGAGGGTAGTAGTAATGGGCGTTGAAATCAATTTATGTTTATTATCTAATCGATTTATTCAGCACAAATAGGGTTATTTGAGTCGAAAACTGATCGGATGCTAAGACATCAGGGCATTGAGTACGATCGAGTTCTTTTGAAATAGAACGAGATGAGAAAGATTCAACCCGAAAATCATAGGAACCAATAGATTTTGTGCTGATTTATACACTATATCATGAATATAATCCAAAAGGGAAGCCTCAGAGAGAGAGAAGATAAGTGCATTTTCTGCATGGAATTGTTTTGGTTCATGCTTGATGAAAAATACACCGTGTAGAGTGTCTTTGCAAAGAGGCCAATAGTAGGGAATTCTCCTACTGCAGGAGGCACATCATAGAATATCAATGTCAGGAGGTCTTATGGCTTGATTTATGCAAATAAAAGCTCAGTCATTTGTGTTTTTTTTGCGAATAGATGGCTTCGTTGCCTCGATAATTCCTCTTCTTCTGTGTGTAAATGGTGGCGATAAGTTAAGCAAGCTATATCTTGGGAAAAAGTATATGGAAACAAACTAAATTATTTGAAATACTCCTGAAAATCATACGACATTTAAAATAATAATTTTGTAGCAAGGCAGCTTCATTCCAAAAGTGATCAGATTATCAGTTAGTATCAGCTGAAAGCAAAGTAACCAGGTGTCTTGGAGAGATTTTCGCGGCTGTAAGTTCTTATCAATCGCTGATCACCTCCGCATTTCAGGGTAGCCTTTGTGAGAAATAGAATAATTCTCAGTTATTTCTTTGCTTATATAACTGAAAATCTACTAGTTCTCTATACCTTTCTCAAAATAATACACATTTTTGAGTTCCTTCAATCTGACCCCCAAAAAAATGACAAAATTTCCTTACTAATTTCAAACTTTCCTTATAAAACTGTTAAAAGAAATATCATTACATTGAAATTATTTAACTGATCAAAAATATGAATGAAATGAATAGCCTATCTAAACTATCCTGATCTCTCAGCTTTCTCCAGTAATTCTTGCTCATCAGGTACGACTTCCAAATGATACTGCTCAATCGGTGTGGAAGAGAGCTTGATCGCTATCGGTAGTGCAAAAAATAAGAAAACCACAGCATACACCCAAAAGACGTAAGTCATAATTTCCCAATTGTTCTCATTTACCGTAAAATACATAATTGTGCGAGGGAAATACTCCCCGAAATTAAACACAGATGCAAAAATCGTCATGTAAGTGCTTCCGATTCGGCTATCACATGCCTCAGCGAACAGCGATTCCGTCGCTATACCAAAGATCGCGTAATGCGTCATCGAAAGCGTTTGCCAAATAGCAATCATCCAGAACGCGCCTTGCCAATCTTCCTCGGTTGTGTATGTTTTCAGCATCCAATACTGCATAAACGAAGACACCCACCTCACCACCAAATACAAATAAAACAGAATGAACCGATTCTTTTTATGTTGAACGGCAAAATGGCCGCCAACTATCGCGATCACCACATTATAAGGGTAAATCATCGTGATTATGTTGATATATGAGACTTCTGAGAAACCTTGCTTCAGACAAGTAGGCCAGAAATAAATTTCAAGAGGAGCAAAGCCAAATTTCCAAATCAAGATAAAAAGCAAACATTTAAACAGATTGTTATTGGTCCAGAATCCTTTTGTGATTTTAAGGATTTCTGCGACTGATTGGAACATTTTTGAGACAGGCGGCTCTTTCCCGACATAGAACATCACGAAGAAGACGTAGATTAGTCCGCAGATGCCAGTGAGTAAGAAAAATGATCGAAAAGTAGCAAAGGGTACTGTGTGAGGTTCGGAATAGAGATATTTGTTAGAAAAATCCAAGCTATTCAATGGGATGAAGACGTTGTAAGAAATGAAAATGCCGGTGAGCTGAGCGATTTGTTTTAACATCGACAAATACGATCTTCGGTTGCTATGGATCATGGTCACTAGATACCCATCAGAAGAAATCATCAAGACCGCTGAGTTCAACACCATAAGAAGTCCTATGAAAGCGAGTTCCTTAATATTGAGATTCGTCATGTATTTGTCCACTGTCCAGCAGCAATACATTGAAAATATTGAAAAGATGTAGAGACAAGGGATGATGTAGCTCATTCGCTTGCCGATGCGGACTGAGAAGTAGCGGTCAAGGAACGGTCCGAATAGGAATTTCAAAGCGAAAGGATAGTTGCTGATGGTTAAGATTCCTAAATCAGCCAATTCAGCGCCGTTTTTCACAAGGAGAAGAGGTATCGTGCCCTGGAACATGCCTAAAGCAAAGCTTGCAAAGAGTTGATTAAGGAAATAGACGATGAATATCAAAATTTCTTTTGTGGTGTTGGCTTGCTGAGATTCTTGGGTGTTGTGTATTTCAGGCTTGTTAGGTTTGTAATCGAGTCTTAAATGAGACAAAGAAGAAGAGTCTTTCGCTTCGATTTGATGATGACCGTGAGTTTTTGTTATTTGGATTGATGGCTCGAGCTCTGAAATCATAGTTACTTTGTTTTTCAAATCACAAAAAAGAGCTTTGTTAAATCAGTTACTATGTATCTTAGTTTAATTCGATTTTAATTTTGTGATGGTATTCTCTCAGTACGGTAACCTAATGCGTTTTGCTCTTAATAAATAAAAAAAATGCATGGGCAAAATGAAATTTGATCAAATTGGATCCTTCCAGGGAATCAATCATATCAATGGGGAAATCTTATCATTTGAGCTTATCCTAATTCTTTTTTTTCTGCAGGATTATTTTATTTGTCTTTATGAGGTGATAACCATTTCCGATGAATAGAAGCTCAGCAAATTTTCTCCTTTCATTCACAGCGATATTACAAATGGAAGTACCTCCTGGTGTCTCTCCGAAACTGAGGATTCTCTGTATCTTCCGCCAAGGTCATCAATATTTCAAAACTGGAAGAGAGATATTGAGGACAGTATGCAATTTGTGTTTCAATTTTGAGGAATAACTTAAAGAAATCAAGTTTCTTGGAAACACGTCTCTTTTGGTGTTGGGTCTGTTGAATTGTGCAGCGTGATAATTTCATTTGTTTCTCCGAGTACCGTGTATATTACTCGGTCTCAATATAGCATCTTGCTGAGATAAGCATATGGGATAAGCTGGAGCCTTAAAACAAAAAATTTCGATGGCTTTACTTCCAAGACGTGACCCACGCCGTAAACGAGCTGGGTGTCCTAAGGAAAATGAGACTGCTAGTCATATGGAAAGAATATGAAGCTTTTCAGCATTTTCGTCCATTGGATAGCTAAATGTGATCTCTGAATTGTGATGATAAATACTGAAATTTATTGTTTGATTAGCTTGATGGTCCATGAATCATGTTGTAGCTCATTAAGGTGATCTCTTTGAATTATTGGTCTTTTCCTCCGTGAAGATAATTTCTAATAAGTTGATTAAATTTTACGTGTTAAATTCCATGTACAAGGCGTGAATTGTATTTAGAAAACGAAGATTTAATTATTGAAAATAGCCACTCCCATATTTGGAAATAAGCGGACTTCTTTTCTTTTTCATAATGTCCTTATTCAATCATAAGAGAATAATACCTGCTGATATTTTTGTGAGATCATCGGCTCTAACTCACGTCTTCTGCAACTTCTATATTCCTATTATTTAACAATTGCAGCGTGAATTGAAGATCAAACAATATTTCGATATCATCCGACAGAGTATGACCTTGTCATGCTCAAATAACTTGATATAGAGTCTTTATTATGAAAATTTTGCAGTACATGGGATTCAGATTCACAAGTGATCACAGATTTTTCGAAATATGCATATGTGTCGAATTTAGTTCTCATATTTTCGTGAAATAAGTGCAATTCGTTGTATTAATTCGCTTAAACGTTGTTGCTATGATTTTTATCCTACCTCAGAAAACAGGAAAAGATGCTAACAATTTCCTGCTATTTACAAGCCAATGATATTGACTAAAAGAGGCAACATCACCAGAGACCTCGATTATCTCGAAAACAATGACTGATTATAACCTTTATGATTGTTCGTGATTTTTTTTTAAGCGTTTGTGAAAAATTGCTAGTTCCAAAATTCTCTTAAAATTCGGAAAGTAAAATTACTTGGTAATCTCTTAATTTGCAGACGAAGTTATTAATTTCGTGGGTATTTAGATCGCCTTGTTCTCAATTAAGACTTATCACCCTAAAAGCTAAAAGGCGCCTTATTTCTCAAATAATATGACCATGACTCCTCCTCAGCTCCATCGCAGCACACTACCTCAAAGCCTTCTCAACGAAATTTCTGAAAAAAGCAAATTTATTTAAATTTTTTTTCACTCAATTTGAAAGCTCAAAACCAGACTAAAGTTTGCAAAAGTAAATAATTAAATTTTTTCTTTATGCCTTCTGATTCGAAAACTTTCGGTAGTTTCATTTCCGATCTTGCGCTTTACGGAACTGTTATTACTATCCACCATTCATCTACGGCTTCTTTTCTTAATCCTCTTAACAACTTTTATAAAGAGCTCACTGATGATTTAGTTGGATCTTGTGTGAAATTTTCAAAAATGATGACTTAATACTTTTCCAAGCCATTTTTTTTCTCCAATCTTAAATTCGAGCCAAATAGATGATTCTATAACCTGTTTTCGAAACTTTCTTCTTCGTAGAAACCAGAAAATAACTGTTTTCTCTCTCACCATTAGTCACGTACTAATTTTCCCGGCGATTTGATCCAAAATAGGAGTATAACTCCAATAACTAAGCTAGCTCATCGCAAAATTCCATGCTTTGCGCGAGCTTATTACCCTTGCTCATCTGTTAGTAATTTTCATGCTTTGTTTTCGGACTTCTCCGCGCTTATTACGAGCATTATAAAGTCCTTTTTCGATTAACAGATCTCAAATCTAATTGGCTACGGCTTTATCCTTTAATGTCGAAACTGGAGGGCAAGCTCATACTCATGGCATTAATACCAAGAATATTCTCGAGAAAAAACGTAAATTTCTCTATCAATATGAAAGATCATCTCACTCATTAGTCCAAGAGATTGCGAACTTCCATCTCTCATTTGATTCCAGCTTTAATGTCAGTTATGAGGTGTTCCATCTAATCAACTTGTTTTTTCAAACGTAAACGTAATCTGTAGAACAATTTTTTCTTTGGTTCGAGAAACGCTTTTCAATTCCTATTTAGATCAAGTACCTGAAAAATGAATTTGCAAAAAATATTTAAAACCAAGCAAAATTTTATTTGGCACATATGTCTTTAATCAAATTATTTTTGAAAATTCAAAAATCCCTCAGAACGATTCACGGATTAGTAGCGTAAATAATAGCGATGGAATTCTGTTAACACCAGTATTTCTGAAATTTAACCGCAACTGAAAAAACAAATTCATCAAAAAACGAAAACCTGCATGATTTTAGAATTAATTATCACAACCGCAATTGCCGGAAAATAATCATCTAAAGCAATCGAATACCTCTAAGAGTTTTATTTTATTCAAATTATTAGCTACGAATAAATAACTGCACACCTAGCTCAATCTCTCGATACTGCTACCATGACGCCTCTCTTCAATCCTACCCAAGTCTGTGGACTCTCTGGAGTTTCTCAGCAGCCTGAATCGACTTTCACCTCCGAACAATCGCCTGATTCCAAAGGGGCTTCAAGGAGGAAAAGACTTCCAAGCACCTATACCAACATCTCTAATGAAGACCGAGAGGAGTTGGTTCGGAGGGTAATGGAGAACAAAGAAAAGATTGTTGAGGTATGCTGATCTGCCTTGAGGCTAATTAACTGATTGTGACATTTATTAGGTTGCGAAAGAGCTTAAGCTCAACTACTCGACCGCTAAGTCGATACTTCGAGTGTATAAGTCTGAGAAACGAGTGGTGAAGATCCCTCAAAAGCTCCGAATTAAGAAAAAAAGGAGTATGATGCGTCCTTTTGGAATCAATGCAACGCCAATAATAAGACCTAGAGAAGAGGAAACCGGGGGCGTTGAAAAAGAAAACGATAGGAAAATGAATTCAGAGCAGGGGCCAGAGCGAATGGAAGGCAGTCTCGTCAAAGTTGAAGATGGTGAGCACCTGCAACAAAAAAATTCGGAGGATTTTCACAAAGAGTTGCAAAGAAAAATTATGATAATGAATCAATGGCAGCAGCAGCAATCAGCCGTTAATTCGTTGATGATGTTCCAGCAGCCACAGCAGACTAATGCAGGCATATTGCACGATATTAATTTGCAGAAAAAACTCCTAAGTTTAGAAAAAATCAAAGAATTTGAACAAGCAACGGGCTCGAGGCCATATTTTAATTCTGGGTTTTTGGATCTAACTAAAACTAACGCAACCCCAATCTCTGCAGAAATTTTGAATATGGCTACGATGAGAGCATCAACACTCACCACAAGCAACCAGTTAATGCTGCAAAGGCAGTTGCTTCTGGATCGAGCACGAAGATTGTCTAGTTTGGACGCCATGAGCGGTTTTACCGGTCTTGGAAATCCAGAGCCCAGAGTTCCAAACCTTTATTTCTACAACAACAATTTACCAAAGTTTATAGGCACGAGTTCTCTTACTTCTTTTGAGAAATTACAATAAGCCCATATTTCACATCTGCATGTTTTTTTGAATATTAATTTGCAAAAAGTAGTAATGTGCTTTTTTTTTATTAAGTTTAACAATGCCTTGAGATGTTATTAGCATATACCTATATATATATTCGGTCTTAGATGAGCTCTGCTCTTCCTTTATTCAAGTCTTTTGCTGAGAACTGTAAGGAAGTCGAAATGCTTTTGAGTTAGAACTGATAAATTAATCATTCAAATTTGCCACGTAAATTTGGTGGATATCGTATCAATTGCCAAATTTGGTCATTTGATTAATGTGCTTAAAATAGAAGACACTGGAAAAACAGAGTTGGATTGCTGGCGTGAACTACCTGTGTTGAACATCTGAGATGCGTCTACAAAGAACTAAAAACAAAGGAGGAAAACTCTGATTCTTAAGGCTAATTCCATATATCAGAAAGTACAAAAAGGCTAAAGCGTTGCAAACACACTTCTAATGCAGAGCCTTGTGTATGAAAGGACGCAAAAAACTTATATGAAGCTTTATTGGAAACGGTTCCCAATAATGAAATTTTCAAATTAACTCGTAGAAATCTAGTGTTGGCTGTCCATTCAGTTGCGATATATAATCTCGTCTCCAGATAACAAGGTTTAAGAAAATGCTTTCGGCGACAGAATTTATTTCTGAAAAAAACCAAGTTACTCCACTGATATAAACCGTCTTCTTAGAGAAAGGATATAAAGATTAATTAAACTATCCAAAATAACGCCGAAGATATTTAACTAATGGCAGATGGAAATAGCACCTTATGCAGATCCAGATGATCCAACACAAAATTTCATTTCTGGTTCGTCCTCCAATCAAAGTGCCGTCTCCAGACTGGTCAGCCAGGTTCGAAGACTTTGGACAATAGACAAAAATCACATCATCATAATGTTTTCTATGTTGATTCAATTGATCCTGGTCATTATTCTTTTCTTCATGATTGTGTTTGTCGCAGATCCGACACAGGTCCTTGGAGGAAGCCAGGGAATCTACAACAACCTCGGCTATCCGCCAATCACCGATTATTGTTTTCGCTTCTAACTGTTCAGGCGATTATACTGAATTAGAGCTCGGATTTTGGTCAGGTACGGTCAATTTCTGCTACGACTACTCTATGATTCAATACGGTGAGGGCAGATTGTCTTGTTTTGATTATTATCCAGAGACAAAACCAAAAACTTATACAAAATGGAAAGGACAAAGTATCTGTGCTAAACGAGCTACCAAATACACAAACTCATCGACATTTTGCCCCGCCGGCTATACCAAATGCTCTCAAGGAATGTGCGTCTATGGAAGCACATGCCCTATAACTTGGGCCGCAATCGAAGATGCCCCTCTTGAAAATACTGAAACAACAGGAAGCACTCAGCTACTAGATAGAAGATATCTCAATTATAAAAGAGAGCAAGGCAAACAGCCTATTGCATTGTTTACTCTGACAAGGAGAAGGCACGCCTTGCATAAGCACACATGAATATCCTATTCAGAAAAATTACGGTCCAGTCCAAGAAAAGGCTCGTGGATGCAAGACCTATGGAACTTTTCCAGATTTCAAAGTGATTGATAACGACACCTCACTGAATAGTTTTCAGAGTCAGCCTTGGTCTGAAACTGTATTGAAGTTGCCGGAATTCAAAAGGACCATTCGTCAACAGAGCGCATATTTAACTTATTCGACTCGGATTAAACTGCGTGACACTCCGCATTGTAATAGCATGAATCTTGAAGGATTAGTATATGCAAGTACACATACCCAGAATGCAGCGACAGCATCGGCTGTCATACTTTCTATTGTGATTGCTGCTCTTGTGGCTGGAATAGCATTCTATTACAAGCAATTGAGATCCTCAGACCAGATTCAAAAGGTTTTCAAGATTATCTATGTGGGCTTCGGGGGTATCGGAATAATGACGATGATTGCTTCTATAATTTTATTGATAGAAGAGGGGAATGTGGATTCAGTGAGGGCATATATTCACAAAATTACTGGAAATCACTGTTTTTATGACTCTTCTATTGATAAAATCTTCGATGATCTAACCTCGAAGTGGGGATCTGCAGCCAGCATTTTTAATCTATGGATTGCAGAAGGTGTCATTTGTGCACTCTCTCTTATGTTTAGTTTCTTGGTGAACAAATTTTATTCGAGGAGATAGCTATTGATACGAATTGATCTTATTACAAATGATGATGATTGCTAATTATGAGAAAGCTTGAAACTAATGGGGAAAAGCCATTTCGTTAAAAGCACTTAGTAAAATAAATTGAAATAAACTGTTTGTTTTATTCACAAACAACTCCTTAAAACGAAAAGGCCTTCTATCCTGACTTTACCACCAAAAACATGGAAAATAGCACTTTTTATTCGACGAGGCAGATACAACTACGAGGAGTTTGAAGTCCTTGATGCTTTTTTGAAACCTGAAAAATAAAATATTACAAAATATTGAAAACAAAAGTAATACAGATAAGTTTTTCAAGACAATTAGGATGGTTGTCATTCACTCGGCTGGAGATACAAACGAAAACAAAGTCTTAATACGTATGGAAAGAGAGCATAAAATTACTAGTTTATGATTATCTCCTTTAAAAAATTCACAGAGGCCGTCTGGTAGTTTATTTATTTTTATTGGATATAAGTTACATTTTGATCGAAATACTATCATTCGGGAAATTTAGCGAAAACGACTTGCAGTAACACTATTTTCCAAGTCAATTGTTAACAATTAACCTCTTGCTGTCCAATCGGTTGAGATTGGATCCTGTCTTCTACAAAAAACTCTAAGGAAATGGGCTTTTTCCACAGGATTTTGTGCTACAATGGCCTTAACTTCCAATTAAATCAACAACTCGCTTAGAGACAGGAGATAAGATTAATTAAAATTTTCAAAAAACAAAAAAAAAGTAACGCTAAAGATATTTCGACAAAATGGAATTAGAAATTCCTCCTCACGCAGATCCAGACGGAGATTTCCTTGCTGGTTCGTACTCCGACCAAAGTCCCGTCTCCAAGTTCTTCCGTCGTGTCAGAGGACTGTCGACTGATGAGATAAACAACACCATAATAATGTTTTCTCTGTCTCTTCTCTGGATACTGCTTCTCATTATCTCTCTCATGCACGTTTTCTCAGCAGATTCGAAACAGATCGCTGGCGGAAGCGAAGGAATCTACAATAACCTCGGTTACCCTCCAATTACCGATATTATGTTCGCTTCTAGCTGTTCAGGAGATTATACTGAATTAGAGCTCGGGTATTGGCCCGGTACCGTCGAGTTCTGCTACGACTACCACTGGCTTCGGACTAGTTTCAACAGATCTGAATGCTGGAACTATTATCCAGATACAAAAGCCCAAACTTATACAAAATGGAAAGGACAAAGCATCTGTGTTAAACGAGTAACCAAGTTCACAAACTCATCAACATTTTGCCCTTCTGGCTATACAAAGTGCTACAAAGGAATGTGCGTACAAGGAAATACATGTCCAATAACTTCAGTCGTCATCGAAGATTCCCCTCTTGAAAATACTGAAACAACAGGAAGCACTCAACTACTTGATGGAAGATATCTCAATTATAAAAGAGAGCAAAGCAAACAGCCTATTGCATTGTTTACTCTGACGCAAGGCGAAGGTACGCCTTGCATAAGCACTCATGAATATCCTCTTCAGAAAAATTACAAACCAGTCAAAGAAAAAGGCAATGGATGCAAAAAATACGGGACTTTTCCAGATTACAAAGTGATTGATACCGACACCTCACTAAACAGTTTCCAGAGTCAGGTCTGGTCTGGAGCTTTGTTGGATTTTCCGGAATTCAAAAAGACTATTAGTCAACAGAACGCTTATTTGACTTATTCGACTCGGATTGAACTGCGTGACACTCCGCAATGTAAAAGTATGAATCTTGAAGGAGTAGTATACGCAAGTACACACGCCAAAATAGCAGCGACAACGTCAATCATCATACTTATAATAGAGCTTGTGGGACTTTTCACTGCAACAGTTTTCTTGTTGGTCATGCGCCAGAATCAGCGTTACTCAGGATCCGATCAAAAACTTCTCACGTATATCTATGCGATCTTCGGAGCTATCGGGGTATTGACAGTGATTGCTTCTATACTTTTATGGAAACAAGAAACGAGAGTGAATTCTGTGAAAGAAGATGTTTACGCAATCACTGAAAGGGACTGCTTCTACGAGTCTTCTATTAATAAAATCTTTCATGATTTGCATACGAAGTTTGGATCGTCTGCCCGCATTTTCCCTCTATGGGTTGTGCAGGCTGTCATCTGTGGGCTCGCTCTGATAATTGGTCTCTTAGTTAATTCAAGGAGATAGTCACGTTGTATAATTGATCTTATCAAAAATTATGATGATTGTTTATCTTTAGAAAGTTAAATATATGAAATTCATGAACAAAAACATCAGCCAATTCAATAACAATGAAAAAATAAAATCAGCAGTTTGTTTAGAGTAGTTGCTGTTAGCAAAATGAATCCTTTAAAAAAATTTAACAAAACTTCCGCTTTTCCTCATACTGACTATAATGAACGAAAAATGAAAAATCGCACTTTAGATTCAATTCCCTACTACTATTTTCAATATTTTGAGTTACTTTGCTATAATTTTCTCGTTAAGGATAGGAAAAAATCGTGATTTTTATGCTTTGAGTTTTACTCCCAACTATAACAGAATTATATCACCAAATCATTTTCAGAGACGTCTAGGCCAGGTTAAGACGGGTGGATCAATTTTGTTGTTCAAGACCTTAACATTTACCTAGTATGATTAACAAGCTAGAGAGAAAGAGAGTTTTCCAAAATGTATGAAGAGTAATATATTTGTTCTCATCGTCTAGTTTACCGAAACTTCTTCCCTGTGAGTTTTCTCAATTACATCCTCACCTGTCTCTATTTTGATGTCATAAACATCATAGTTTTCCGCTTTATCCTGCTTGTGAACCACCCTAAGCTCCTTGTCTTAGTACTGGCGTCTTTTGGTACTTGTACAATCTATCATCCATCTATTTGGAAGGGAATATTCCGTTTGCAGTCCACCAAGATGAAGGATATCCTGATTTGGAAAAGGTAGCCCTGAATTTGGAGAACACAGCAATGTCTGCTACGTCTCTCGCTGTTGCTGTGACACTGAAACTCTTGAAAACACAAAGGAAAATGAGAAATCTTTTCTCAACGATCGAAGAGTTATGCCTTGATTGATGGATGGTGATTCATATTTCACTAGAAAGTAGAGGCCGAGAGGATTTCAATATAACCCTCGGCTATTATCTATAGGAAGCCTAGGGCCAACACCAAAATTATATTGCCTTCAAGGATATTGTTCTAACGATTTTAGGCCTCGCCTTCAAATATCCTTTTGCCGTTCATTGAGATATTTTTGTTTTCAAATGTTGCACTGATTGACATATTTTGATTCTTAACGATCCGTTGTCATTCATAACAGAGAAGGAAATTTTATCAAACACGGCTTCCAGTAACGCCATGTTTCAAAATTAAATTTGAGAAACTTAACGTTTGGTTACCGGTCGGTTGAGATAGGATCTTGTCTTCGACAACAAAGCTTTAAGGGAATACTTTTTGTGACAAGGCTTACTTCTGAAATGACTGTAACTTCCGCTCAGATAATCTGTTCGCATGGACACGAACTAAAGTTGAATTAAAATCTATAAAAGATATTTTCAAATCATCATCAGCAGAATTGAAATGGAAATAGCGCCTCACGCAGATCCAGATGATCCAACGCAAAATTTCATTGCTGGCTCGTCCTCTCCAGGCTGGTCCGTCGTGCTAGAGGTCTTCCGACGGCCAGCATAACTAACATCATCATGATTGTTACCTGGCTGGCTATCTGGATACTGCTTCTCGTTATTTTCTTTATGCATCGTTTTTCAGCAGATTCGAAACAGATTGCTGGTGGAAGCCAAGGCCTGTACAACAACCTTGGCTATCCTCCAATTACCGATATTGCGTTTGCATCTAGCTGCCCAGGCGATTATACTGAATTAGAGCTAGGGTATTGGCCAGGCACTGACGAGTCATGCCACAACAGCCTTTTGGACGAACTCATAGATCTCATAACAGATGAAAGTGGTAGTTGCTTGAATCATATTCCAAAGACAGAACCCCAAACTTATACAAAATGGAAAGGACAAAGTATCTGTGCTAAACGAGCTACCAAATACACAAACTCATCGACATTTTGCCCCGCCGGCTATACCAAATGCTCTCAAGGAATGTGCGTCTATGGAAGCACATGCCCTATAACTTGGGCCGCAATCGAAGATGCCCCTCTTGAAAATACTGAAACAACAGGAAGCACTCAACTACTAGATAGAAGATATCTCAATTATAAAAGAGAGCAAGGAAAACAGCCTATTGCATTGTTTACTCTGACACAAGGCGAAGGTACGCCTTGCATAAGCACACATGAATATCCTAAACAGAAAAATTATCATTCAGTCAGCGAAGAAGCCCATGGATGCAAAAAATACGGAACTTTTCCAGATTTCAAAGTGATTGATAACGACACCTCATTGAATAGTTTTCAGAGTCAGTGGTGGTCGAGGCCTGTGCTGACGTTACCGAAATTCAATCAGACTATTAGTCAGCAGAGCGCTTATTTGACTTATTCGACTCAGATTAAACTGCGTGATACTCCGCATTGTAATAGCATGAATCTTGAAGGATTAGTATATGCAAGTACACACGCTAAAATAGCAGCAGCAACATCAACTATCATACTTATAATAGAGTTTCTGTTTCTTTTGGGTGTAACATATCTCTATATCAAGTTGAGTCCTTCAGAACGCATTCAAAAAGCTTTCGGGTTTCTCAATGCACTCTCTGGAGTTATCGGGGTATTGGCGGTAATTGCTTCTATACTTTTATGGAAACAAGAAACGAGAGTGAGTTCAGCGAAGGGCGATGTTTATGCAATCACTGAAAGGGACTGCTTCTACGACTCTTCCGTTAATAAAATCTTTCATGAATTACACTCAAAGTTTGGATTGGCCCCGAGAATTCTGGGCCTGTGGATTGCAGAGGCTGTCATTTGTGCGCTTTCTTTGGTATCTATCATCTTAGTGAACGAATTTCATTCGAGAAGATAGTCATTTGAGAGAAATTGGTCTTGTCAATATTAATGATGATTACTCATTATCATTAGAAGTTAGTGCTTGAAACATCTGAACAAAGCAATTAGCCAATTCAAGAATAAAATTCAACAAGTTTCCATGTTTTTGTTTTTTTTTCTTATAAACAAATCTTCTTTTTTGATTCATCGCACAAGACTTACCGTATATCTACTCTATTCGTAATGTACGATTCAGAATTAAATCAAATTAGAATTTAAATAATACATGGAAAGGTACGCCACGCAGCCTGACCAAGCGATCGACGATTGGGACGACCAATATAGCGCTATAGATCCCGATACAGAGCCATCTCTCCGCCACACTGTACCAGCATTCTCAAATCCATGGAACAAAGCGAGATGTGAGATTTGCCGAGGACCATTCACTCTCCCCGACGCCGAATCCTCAGAGAGGCACTGCCTATTTTGCCGCAGAGCAAGCCCACTTCCCACCTCTTCCCATTTCAACCCAAGGTCTTCCCATCAGCGAAGAAGCGAATTCATTTCGCCGATTTCCCGATCAATTACTCTAAGTTTAGAAGAATCTCCCAATCGGCCCTCGGACGATCAAACAGTAGACAGTTTCACAGTGACATTCCTGCAAAGGACCACAGGAGGGCGAAACGAATCTCCTCAGTCAGAAAACATCATTCCTGTTGTTCGCTTCAATGATGAAACTGAAGAAAACGCGAGTCTTGCCACCAATACTCGTGATTTGGCTTCTTCACGTTCCGATGAGTTTCGGCGTCATATCACGAGAATAGCGAGACTTGCACGGATTGTCAACCGATTGTTTCAAGTTTTTGAAAATTCGAATTTGACTGGCGAGGAGGGCGAGCTTGACTGGGACTCTCGTATGGATGAAGGATACAGCATTAACAGTTCCGCTAGTATAACTGAGTTCGCGCTGATAATTTTTGCGCTCGGGAATTCCTCATTAACTGATAATAGTGATTTGAATCGAATAATCAATGAATTAGCGCTCGAGAGATCTACTCACAGGCCACCGGCTTCCACTGTCGCTTTGAATAAACTGAAATCCATCTGCTATGGAGATTCTTGCTCGGAAAAAGTTGCCGACGATTGCCCCATCTGCCAGGCTGAGTACAAGCCCGGAGATGAGCTGGTGAAATTACCCTGCTCTCATGATTATCATAAAGACTGCGTGTTGCAATGGCTAAAGGAGCGCGACTCTTGTCCGATCTGCAGACGATCCATCGAATCTAATTGATAATAATAATACTATGCAAAAAATATACTTAACAGCCTTCTTTGTGGGCCGTGATAGCTACTTCAGATTGTATTTAGTTTTTTTTTGGTTTTATTTTAATAGACTTAACACTGCATCTTACTGCGTGTTTACGTTAACAATGCACATTGCAACTCTGGTTCTAAAATATGTGTGTAAAATCGTACTCACATGTAATGATTTAAAAAAACCCATTAAAAATACTCTTATTTCTTAACCGTTGTTGGATATCTACGGAATTTCCTATTCTTTCTCACAGGGATCTCCTCTTCTTCTTCCTCCTTCTCTTTTTCCTTCACGATCTCCTTTTCCTCACTCACTATAAAACCCTCAGAAGCAGCACCTTCCTGAGTCATACCGTTGTTTTGGGTAGCAGAAGGGAATTGCGTGTTGAAACGGGTCCTTTGTTTTCGAGTGCGAGCTACGGGAGTAGTTGATACCTTTTCTTTTTCCTGTGGCAGACCAAGTGGCGGGAAGGTGTCCTCGTCAACTTTCACTTTCAAAGGCTTTATAATGTTTTCTTCAGAGACACCGAATATTTGCTCAAGTTTTTGCAACGAGTTCTTTGGTGTTAAATCCAGGACTTCAGATACCCATTTGCGTCCACGTCTAGCGTCTGTGTTGACCAATTCAGGTCTTTCGAGTTGCTCTCGCATGTTTTCATCAAGAGAAGCTCGAGACCCGGTTTGTGTATCGATTGGAGTCGCAGTGAGTTTCTCTTCCTCAGGTTTGGAATTGAACTCTTTAGGGCTTGTAGCTTCTAAGGTTGGAACGTCTTTCGATTTCACGGCTTCTTTCTTGTTGAACGCCTCAGGTTCTGGCTTTTTGGAATTGGTGGTCTTAGTTTTTGGTGCGATGTTAACTTTGGAGTCTTCGGTGCCTTTAGGGACATAAATGACTCGGGCTTTGGCTGTAGTTTTTGATCTTTGTGCTCTTCTTGTTGTTTTTGGCTCCTCAGAGGGTTCAGTGGCGTCGGAAGTCTGCTTTGTCTCTTCGATCACCGATTTTGAAAGAACTTCAGTAGCTGTTTCTATGTTCTGCTTGAGGTTATTCGACTCTGAGCTTTCACTTTTCGAGATGGCTGTGTCAGCAGTTGGAGAAATAGACTCGGTTTTAGCTTCCTCGATGACAAAGATGGTCTTCTCTGTGTTTTGAGGTTCTTGCTCATTGGGGTTAGAGGTTGCTTTTTGGTCTTCATTTCCTTTTTGTTCTTCGTTGCCTGGGAGATTTTGGCCGAGTTCTTTTGCGAGCATCGCGATAAAATCTGGCTGTTCCACTTGCTGCTCTTTTGAGTCTTCTTGCTGTGCGACATGGGTCTCTGGTTCATCTTGGACTTTGGCTTGCTGCTGAGATCCTTGTTCGGTGATTTCATTAGATTTCTCGTCTTGTTGAGTGTTGACTTCCTCCACGTTGGCTTGCTCTTGATTTTCTTGTTTAACATCTTGATCTTCTTGATTTTGTGCAGGTTGTGATTCTTGAGCATTTGCCTCCTTCTCGGTGTTGTCTTCTGGTTGAGCAGTCTCAGTTAGAGTTTCTTTGCATGAGCTTTCATCACTTTGCTCGGTTTTATCTTGCTCAGACTCTTTAGCTTCCTCCAAAGGAACTTGGTTCATTTCAGCATTGCCGGTCGATTCGTCCTCTTTACTTTCAATTTCAGGCAATTTCTCATCGTTATTTTGAGCCTCGCCAAGATCTTGCAAATCGAATCCGTTCAAATTAGGTCCGGTGCTCACAGTGACTTTTTCAGTCGCTTGCAACTCTCCTTCGAAAGCGTTCTTCATTCCAGTTTCTTCGACTTGGACGTTTTCTCCTGATTCCAAAGGCTGTGCAGAAGATTTTTCAAGCTCAACGACATTTACATCCACCTGGATCTCTGGTTGTTGGTCAAACGCATTTTCCAATTCAACGCCATTGGATTCTGCTGGCTTGTTGCCTTCAGATAGCTCGATTATCTCCTCAGGGTGAGATTCCACAGGTTGAGACTCGACGACTGGCTCAGCAAATTCCTCTGGATTCGATTGAGGCGGCTGGAACTCGATTGGTTGTTCCATTGGTTCTGATGCTTCAAGATTTTCAGGAACCAGGAGAGACTCCTCAGCGGCTGGCTTGTCCTGGCTTTCAGATTGAACAATGGCTTGACTTATCTTTTCTTCAGGCTGGATAGGTTCAGATTTCTCTTGATTTATCACATTAGAAGACACATTTTCTGTTTTCGCTGCTTGTTCTACGTGCGTTTTTTCTTCTGTTGTCACTTTCTGAACCAGAGGCGCTGTTTCTTCATTCTTCATAGCTTGCGGTTGATTGGTCTTTGGTTCTTGAACCTTTTCTGAGGACACCATAGGTGGACGGTCAATATTAGCTTTTGAAGTGGGTGGTTGGTCTTCTGATTGACGAAGGCTATCTACAGAGACCATGCTGTCGAAGCAACGAGCGTTTGGATCGGTTTTGTCAATGATTCTACTCTCTCTATCAGCTTTCTGAGGACGTCGAGTTCTTTTCTTGGTGCCATCTTGCTGTTGAGAGTCAGCATCGCTCGGCGCTTCAGACCCTAAGACAGAGTCATTGAATTTTTCGCTCACCAGGAGGTCTTCAGTGTCTGTATAGGTTTTTTTGGACTGAGAACCTTCGGTGTGTTGAATCGCTGAAAGAAGAGCTTGATGATTCCCTGCGTATTTCCCGACCTTGGCATCAGCTTTGCTCGATCTCACGCTTGATCGCTCTTGAGGGCGCTTCCCTCTGGGTTCCTTGAAGGATTCTCTGTTATTGTCACTTACGCAACAATACACATTACCCATAATTTTAGGAATTATTAAAAACTCAGACGTGCGATTAATATTGGACTCAATACTGTTTCAAACTCACGAAACTCTGGATTCAGTGAGTGAAGGAAGGTAATTCAATATATGGCCCGCTGCAGAGCATCATCAAGGTATTGCAACTACAAGCAAAAACATCATATTGCATTTTGTTGAAGAAGGTCTATGGAAAATGGATTAATATTGCTAAATGAATTTGATGCAAGTATGAAATGGATGAACTCGCAGTTGATTGCTCAAAAGTGGGGAGTGTCGAACGATTTGATGGAACTTCAATGGATTTTCATTGGGATCATAGCTGTATTGAAAAAAGGAGAGCTGCACTGATCGGTATCAGAAAATTCGCACCTTCTAAAACGCCTAAAATAGTGTATACTTAAAACACGCAGCATCGTTCCTGAAGTTAATTCGCAAATTTTTTTGTCCAGCAGCGTTCCTAGTTATGCGTACGAGCATTATTTGTATTGAGAACCACCAGAGAGCCTAGCACTATTCATGAGCAATTATCTTTGGAATCATATTCAAATATGGGCATCAGTTGAGTAATCTCACGAAATCATCAAAGATGGCAGACTTAGAATGGATCAAAAGGCATGATTCTTGTTGGATTAATTGGCTATTGGAAATAAATTAATGACAATCACCATAGCATTTTCGTATCTAGAAGATAAGAGTAAAGCTGGCTATTTCCAAAACATGTTCCAAGGGGCTCGCTCAATGAATCTGCCTTTAGAGTTGAAGTTCACAGCTCCCAGATGATATTTTAAATTGTTTACTTTCCATTTCTCCCACTTAGCCCTTAAATTCATCGCTGAAAATTTTTTTGAGTTAAACAAATTTATGGCTATAGCGACTGAAGGCTTTTTTTCACTGAAAACGTTCTGATGATATTATTCGTCTAGAATTGTGAGTCCACGAGTGTTCTGGGATTTCAAATCATAAAATGCAAGCGAACCTCATGTTGGTATAAGATACAAAGAGTTGGTATAGAAGTTATATGAAATTATAAAGCTAATAGCATTCACCCACGCTTCTTTATAAAAAATGCTTTTTGCGCTTGTTAGGTCACTGCAGGATGGAGTATGCTCAGAAAAGTGCTGCTCTGCTATGTAAACTCCAACCAATTTTCGAAGCTTCTTCTCTATTCGGATCTTCTTCTGGTATTTGTATCGTAAAAACGACTGGCATTCAAAATCGATGATATTATATGATTTCACTTTATATTGTCTCAACTAATTGAATTGCCACACTGCAACCAGCATTATAAAAGTAAAACACCCCCCTTGGGAAAGAGATTTTCTGTATTTTGCGTTTGATTCATACTGATATTCTTTTTTATTTGCTCAAGTATTGCGTTGGACTCGGTGATTTTCAAAATTAAACCTTTGCAGTCGCTCTTAAATGCTTCACAACAATCATTTCAGACTTTAATGAGGAAAATATGATGAGATTCAAGCTTTAAATTCCAATTTCTTTACACTTCTAACTATTTCGAAGATAGCACTAAGATGATTATTCCTGAGGTTTATTTGCACTTGTGTTAAGGCTCTGATTGTCTTCAACAAGAAGCTAGTGATGACTCAAATTTCAAAACATTTATTTCGTAATTAAAAGCGATATAATGTATTCTGTACTGGTGTTTTTTTCACGAATTCAGTTATCATTCCAAATATCTAATTATTCCCGTGACCGAACTAAAAGGGCATTCAGCGCTCAGGAGAATAATCTATACGCAATGGAATTGCTATTTTTCTAAGTCGACCAGAATGCTGCTGCTGGAAAAATAATATGAAAAATGAATTTCGAAGCAAATATCTAGAATATCGTTTCCATGATGGCCTATTTCACCCTCCAAAAAAGATTTTTGAGTATAATTAGATGTGTCCTTCTATGAGCATCTTCAAACACATGTTAATATTCGTCCTAGACGCGATCCAACTATGAATATGACTCGCTACTTACTAAACCAGCGATCCTTCTTCAAAAAAATCATATTTTGATTGACTCAGAGCAGAAACTATGTGATAAACTTAACATGACTGCTTTCTGGTGTCCTAGCTGTCCTTTCTTTAGAATTACTTTCACTTAAAGTCGCGAGTGGAGGTAAATAGGTCCATTTCTTCCCTTTTCTACAACTGACGCGCTATAATTTCAAGAAGAGGCTGCTTTATTCTTCAATGCAAAGTGCAAATTTGCTTGTTGTCTCCGATAAATATCAAACAAGTCGAATACGGACCCTTTTAAGCTTTATTCTTAACCACCATCGTTCTCAATTTGGAATCCAACATTCTGATATTGCAGGGTTATTTGAAAAGAGAGGTAACTCGGTGGAAATATGATGCCTATTAGCGAAAAGAGGCAACTCGACTGAACTCAGAAGATTTAACAGGGTAATGCTATCTTTTTCTCCTTTTGGTTTATTGAAAATATGATTCACATTTGGTTTCTAGTCAAAATCAATGAAGAGACAGTATTTCCTAAGATGAGCCAGAATTGAACTTTCCGCAGAGACACTACAAGAAGGCACTGCATTGTTGTTTTTCGTGGGATATTCCAGAAGAATAATGATGATTAAGAAATTTTCTGCTGTTGATTTAATAATTGGAGTTAGTCAATTAAATTTCTTTCGAGTAGCTATTGCGTGTGTTCAGAAGAGCAAATTTTTTATATGTAATTCTCTTCCCGTGGAAATGGAAAAAGGAACACCAATTTCGAAAATCAAGACATTACCTGACGTAATCCAGTTGATCAGAGGGTAGATTAGTCAGGTTCAAAAAAATGAAAGTAAATGCCGAGATTAATTTCATAGAATAGCTTCCTGTCGTCCTCTCGAGGCATAAGCTAAGGAGTGGCAGAGAGACTCTGAATGATGACTTCGGAAAATTTAACCCTGTTATTTACTCTGAATACAAAAAATGAACTTTTTTCAAAGATTTGGATAAAATAATCCCCGCATTGTTAACTTCAAGATACAAAACTCCTACTTAACAAGAATACACTCTCAGTGTATCACCATGACTAATTCCACAAAATCCGCTCTAAATTTTATAATAAATTCGATAATGTAAAATTAATCTCCATGGCTCCGTACTTCATTCAGTTTGCATGGGCCTTTTGCTCTTTTTCTCAGAAATAAAGTCTCTTGTTCTTTTCTGCAATTATTTCTAGGGCACTGCAATTATTTTAGATTATATTCAAGCATGAAGCGTCAATGAGCATATTGAGTCTTTTACTGTTAGTAGGAGATCTCAACTAATTGGCTTGGAAATGAAGCTGTTTTCATCAATAATGCTGAGATTAATTAGCTTGATACAATTCGAGTAGAGTTACATGCTTTATAATTTATTATTGAAAAATAATTAACATTTCGATATTGTCCAACCCGGACCTTGGAACTCGGACTCCTTCTGGTATCTATCCAACAATTTAAGGAAAAGTGGTCAAGTTCTAACGCTTTTCGAAATTTAATCCGTTCAGATACTATCAAAAGATATGTTTAAATGAGGAAGATCTACCCTTTTGCCACTGCTTCTATCATGGTCTGTAAAAAAAAAAAAGCTGTATAAGGTTCTTAAAATAGAGGTGCACTCTTCGAGATGGCAAGACATACCTCTGTTCATTCGCAAGCTTTAACCGGCTGACAAAATGAGTGAGCAGATCGGCGATCTTCCCGTCTGAAGAGAAGCACCTTGAGATAAGAATTTTACTAATTGTTAATTAAACAGTTTCTGTAATTCGAAGTTTTTTTTATTAAATGTGGAACCTAAAGGCGAATATTTCTCTATAAAATTCGTGTGTCACATTCATTAACTTTTACAATATTAGATTTCGAGGTACTTTTCTATAAACGCAGTGAACATTTAAGTAAAATTCTATGCCTAACTAAAATAATTAAGAATAAATTGAGACCTTTAATTGCCAGCGCTAATCGCGAGTCGAGAAGTTCTATTAATTTAGAAGGATGAGATAAAATGCAAATCTTTGTCAGAGCAAATTAGATTTCCATTGGTAGCATCAGATGGATTCAAGCACTTCTAGTTAACTAAACAGGTAGTTTGTACAAACCCCCAGTCAAATTTCTATGAAACATCATCCTAATTTCGAAATGTGGACTATAAAGCCAAAATTTTCGAATGCTCTGGAGAAACCCCGAAAAAGAAAATCTTTACGAGTGAGGAAGAAAAAGTAGTTAATTTGCCACGTCAGCGTTAATTGATGGAGAATTCTCTTTTGTGACCATCTTGAGAAACAAATCATTGTTCAAGGAAATGGAAAGGTTATTTCTTGAAAAGAATTGCCTTAAGTGAAACATTTATAGGCTGATCAAACTTCTTTGCTGAAATAAAGCGTAATCATGTATTAGGAACCTTCATTATGCTCCAATCTAATAGCAACCTAATTCACGATACGCTTTTTATTGAGTTCTTATCTCAGATTTGACTAATTATTGCCTTATATAGGTTAGAAAACGTGGTATTTAATTTTTTGAGTTTTTTTTTTCCAATTTCCAGCATCAGTACAGAAAACTGAAACTGAAAAGAAAAAATAGCTTTTACAGTCAAGAGAGTGCTTTCCGGGTTAACGAAACGAGTAAGTGACTAAAGCATCTTTAGAGTCTCGTTAGATTTGAGCAGCTCATCAATTGCAAGTAAATTCTACTCTGGTGGGAAATTGCATCCATTGCTGGTGGCCTAGAGTGCATCTATAATTCATCCATTCTTCAGTATTCGTTTAAACTGGTTCATATGCAATAAGATCATCTCCTGCGGTGAATGAGTCGTTATCACTGGAATCTTCAGTATACATGGAATAGGTCTTCGGCAAGTAGTGTTCATATTGTCTTGGCTCATTTAATGGCGTTGTTTTTATGTCAAAAATGAGGGCTTAGGGGTACCTCAAGCAGGTTTTGTAGAGTTTCTGATTTAGAACTGAGACAAAATGATTGGTTTGTTGCATCAATATGTGAGAATCCCATTATTTACAGGAAAATTAGCACGCCTTCAGAAGAGACTTGAGCTCTGAATTTCGAAATTAACAAAGAATTTAATTTCCATTAATCGTCGAAGCTCTTTCCTTTCCTCCTCCAAAGCTGCTCGGACGAATAAAGTACCCCCAGAACTTAACGATTCAGTGAACAAGATGAACGAATGTAAACAATCAATGAGTCGATATATCATATGATCTTTATATATTTCTCTGAATGAGTGAATAAACCAACCAAAGGCGTCTTCTTTATTATAGTTCGTTCCCGTCTTTGTGGATCTAGCCAACGAAAGCAAACAATAAACAGCAACTCAGATTGCTAACTCGAAATTGTATTTCTGATATTGAATTCTGAATAATTTAATTTGTCTTTTTTCTTATCGGTACGATTACACTCAGTTGTCAATAAAACTGGGAAATTTCTCTAATTTTATATTGTATCTCATAAACAAAACAAATGAAATCCACTCAAACCAGAAAGACCAGAATCTGTATTATTGGCGCTGGAGCTGCTGGCATGGCTGCAGCTTGGTCGCTGTCACGCTACCCCGAGCGCTACGAACTGGAAATCTGGGAAAAAGAGAAATGTGCCGGTGGCATGGCAACATCTGAGCATATTCCAGCAGCAAACAGTTTCATTAACGACGGAGTCCAAGGCGGCCCTTACTCATACCGAAACACTCTCGCTCTTCACAAAAAGCTCGGTTTCGAACCCAAACCCGTTACTATGAAAATCTCATTTGGCAAAGGAGCTACCAACTGGACCAACTACTCTGCCTCAAACCTCACCAAACGTTTAAGAGGCGATATAAGAAAATTCGGAACAATACTCAAATGGATTTCAAGATTTGAGCCGGTTTTTGCTTTTTTGCCAATCCACAAAGTCCTCAAATGGTTCCGGTTTTCCGATGATTTCGTGAATCTCATGGTTTTGCCCTTAGTCGCCTTGTTTTTCGGAACAGGCAATCAGACTCCTCATGTCAGCGCAGCTTTAATCGCTCGTGTGTTCCTCGACCCCGATCTCAAAATTTTCGATTACGACCCTGAACTCCTTCTAAGCCAGCAGCCTCAAATGTTTGCTTTCGACAAGCTATCCGCAATCTATGAAGCACTGGCCAAAGAAATTAAATGGAAAATTTACTATAACAGACCCGTTCAGGTCGTAAAACGATCAAACAAGGGCTGCGTCGTGGTTGATCACGAAGGCAACAGTGAGTTCTTCGACTACGTGATCTTCGCTTGCGATGCAGAAACCGTTATCAAGGTCACAAAGGATCTGTCTTGGTTTGAAAGAAAGGTGCTTGGAAATGTAAAATACTTTGATGATGTGACAGTGACGCATACTGATGATGAATACATGCATAAATATTACGACATCGATGTGGATAAGCGAACTGATCAATACCTCGTCAAGACAGATACGCGAGACCCAAGAAAGATTGAAATGTCCTTTATATTGAACCAATACCAGCCGCAATTAAAGGGAACAAAGCTGTTGCTGTACCAAACTATTTTCTTGAACAAGAAAGAGGCTGATAAATGGACCAAAGATGAAATTAGGAAGGACAAGATCGTGCTTGAGAAATGGTGGCGGCAGATGTCGCATTCTTGGAAGCATTTCGCAGGATTTGTGCCATTTCAGAGGTTTATCCAAGGCAAGAAGAGGACATTCTATTGTGGAAGCTATACGCTGGTGAACACGCATGAAATAGCGACAATATCCGGATTAGCTGCTGCTGCGAGAATCGGAGCAGAGTATCCGTTTGCAGATGATAAGCTCGGAAAGAAACAGTTTGATACGTATTGTTCGTTAGTTCATGGAAGAAACTTGACGGGAGGTCTGAGACCTATTAAAAATACGATAGTTCAGCTCTTTTTGCTTGCTGTAGTGTTGTGTATGATCTATAGGTGTTTGTATTAGAAAGTACTTATTGGTGAGTAGTCTCCTCGAGAAGAATGTTCTCTCGAGTTAAATGCATTTATTTAGTCATACAAGCTAAACAATAAATCACAGGAATATAAGTTCTTTCCTCTGTTAACAGACCAAATGAATTTCAAAGCTAAATTTCTTTGTTATCAAGCCTTGGGGATCAGTGTATATTGAGTAATAGTAGAATTAAACATAAAAATAAAACCAAAAAACATTGGATTCCTGGAGACTATTATAATCAGCAATACTATTTACAGGATTGACTATTAACATTTCGAAAAGTGAAACTAGAAACTACTGCGAGAAGCTAGCATCTTTCAGTCACTGCTGAAAAAGCGCCGTTGATATTGTTATTCGATTGCGAATCCTTGAAGAAAACACATTGATGTAGCTAGAAAAATTCGCATGACTAACAAAAATTATTTGATTATGCTTACATTGATCTTCTTTGCTGCAATTCGACATGATCTTTTCAGCTGCAAAATCCACCAACAAAACGTCGCCTTGGTTGGAGACAGCAGCAAACATGCTACCATCAGGACTCCATCTCACCTTTTCTTTTCAATTTTTCAGAAGGAGTTTTCATATTCTATTACTGAATTTTAATTCGTTGTTGGGCTTCAGGAAGAATGTCTTGACTACTTTTCCTTCTCTAACATCGCAAAGTTTTAATGAACCCTCCTTTCCGCAACTCAAAACGAGAGTCCCATCGTATTTCCAATCAATGCAATAAGTAACTACACAATAAATAGGGTTCCCGATAAGAGCATGATAATTAAATGGAATATAATGTACATGTCTCATCAAGCGTTATATTTTGGAAGTACATCATGCTCTTCTTCTCAATATCAAGCAGATTAAATTTATTCCATCCAAATTTCAGCGCAATCAGCTGATTTGGACCCCACCTACAAAGATGAGACCAATCTCCGAGCATTACTTGAGACATCCGAGAAAAAATTACCTAAGGCATATGGCTGCAGGTAGTTGCTATAAACGCAGATATCAGATTTCACTTCGGATACGAGGAAAACACCGTGGTAATCCATCGTCGCAATCTTTTCACTATCAGGGCTGAAGCTGAGACTTGTAATCATACCTAATATACAACAATTATAGCAAGATGATTTAGATGAGTTCGAACTTTCATTAAAAGGCTGCCATTTGGATTTTTTGAGTAGCTCGAAAGTTTCGGCGTGAAATAACAGATATGGAAAGGATTTTTTTAATGAGAGAAGCGCAATGTAGTTTTTATTTCGATCGAGAGCGATATCATCTAGCCCTGAAAATTATTAGAGAGCTTTTATGGAATATCGTGTAATCTTTTATCGCTTACTCCCAGGACTCATTCCCAAGTCAAACATCTTCCTCTTCTTTTTCATATTGATGAGCTCAAAATCTGCCAATTCTTGAAATTGCCCTGTGGCGGCTGAAATTACATATTCAGTTCCAGGAATATGTTCAATAAGAGTCTCATTATCTATAAAATGAACTTTAGAAGCCGTTAGCATTGGGTAGCTACGATGGTCGTTCACCTTAGCGCTAGGTGACCTGTATATTATTGTGTCTTTATATGTATCATAAATTAAGATTGAATCTGGAGAAGAGCATGCAATTTGCAAACCACCTAATGAAACCTCTTAGTTACCATGGTGATAGTAGAATATTACGGCCGTGCATTAGTAACGGTTAGAGCTTTGAGCAAGATTTGCGCTTTCGTTGTTTGAAAATTTATTTATTTTCGATTGTTATTGATATTTAGGAATCAAAATCATATTGCTACTGCAGATTAGAGCAAATTTATATGTCTTTTCTATTCTTGATAGTATTTAGTCTTATTAATGCTCTTATGTTGCAAAGTCAGCCATAGAATGTGAAGTATCCATATAAAGCGATTGACTTAAATTTTCTTTTGACAGTATATCAGACTTGAAGAGAATAATTCAATGCTTTTGAACTTAACTTGATAATATTGATTTTCGATGGATTATTCAACAAATAAAAGTCAAAGAAATACAATCAACTTATGAAGGGACAAAAAATCAAATATTAAATACAACTCTCAATGCACCAAATTAAAGATTCATGAATTAAAAGAGTACTAATTAATTCAATATACATATCTGAGTTAATTTTCTAAACAAGGTCACTGGAGATCGAATAGCAAAATGAGGTGTCCTTCGTTCATTAATTCCCAGGATTCATTACTCTGGTTGAAACGACTGGCTCATCTTTGCTCCTTGGAGAAAGCACATCGATGAAGCTGAAGAAAATTTTCCATTATAATTGCATAAATTTAGCTGTTTTTACCTCTCTCTTTAATATTGCAATTCGAAACTATCTTTTCAGCCGCAAGATCGATTAAGACAACACTGCCGTAGCTCGAGACCACAGCAAAAACATTCTCACAAGGGCTCCATCTAACTGATCCTTCAGATTAACGCTCATAAATATTATTTTTCCTTATTAGAAAATTACTTAATTTGATTCTCTCATGTCCTTCGTCGAATTTTGGCAGGATCTTTCTGACCACTTTCCCTTTCCTAGTATCGTAAACCTTGACACTCCCTTCTTGCCCGCAGCTCAAGATAAGACTGCCATCACGTTTCCAATCAATTGAAGCAGTAACTAAATGATAATTTTTACAAAGCTGATAACCACAGAAGAAGCATTACATATTTCGTCAAGTGTTAAATGCTGTGGGTGTAGCAAAGCTTTTTTCTCCATATCAAGCAGATTAAATTTATTCCAACCAAACTTCATAGCAATAGTTTGATCAGGACCCCATCTACAAAGATTAGCCCAATCTTCAAGCATTATTTTAAGAGAAGCCTGCGGCGTTTACCTAGTGAACCTGGTCGTAGATTGTGATGATATATACATGTATCAGAGTTCACCTCAGAGACAACTAGCACTCCTTGATAGTCCATTGTTGCTATTTTCTCGCTATCAGGGCTGAAACTTAAACTTGTAATCATATCTATACAACGAGAATAGAATTAGAAATATGCTTATTATTTGGGAAGAACTTTCATTGTAAGGTTGCCATTTTGCTTTTTTCACGAGCTCGAAATTCACAGTGTCAAACAGCTGATAAGCGAAGGAATTTTTTAATGAGAGCAGTGCCAGGTATTTATTGTTGCGATCCAAAGCGATATCATCGATCCCTATTATTCAATGATGCAAGTTTTAATCGATTATGATATTTTTGTAAATTACTTCCCGCACTCATTCCCAGCTCGAATATTTTCCTCTTCTGTTTGATATCAATCACCTCAAAATTTGCGAATTCTTGATATTGCTCAGTGGAAGCTGAGATGATATATTTCGTGTCAGGTATGTGCTCAACGAGGGACTCGAAGTCTATGGGATGAACTGTAATGATTCTCCATGCGAGTAACTTACGAGGGTTGGTCACACGAGCGCAGGGAAATCTGTCAAGGATTGTATCTGTATGAATATCATACACTATGATTGAATCTGTTGCAGAGCAGCAGGCGATTTGCAAGTGATCTGGAGAAATGCATCAATGTATGATTAATGGCTTTTAGAAGTGCTACCTTCAACCATTAGAATCAAATACGTTTTTCTCAGGAGATCTGCTTTCTTAATTGTAAATTATTTAGTTGTTAATAATAATATTAAGAGTTCGAGTCATTTTATTCTTAATCGATAAATATTTCGAGAATTTCGGTCATTTCGATGTGAATGAGAAAGTAAGAAAACTCGCACTCAGTTGTTGGGTTCCAAAGAGAGCGTTCAATCAAGTTAAAGCTTTTTTAAATGCCACTGTTGAAATCTCTGCTTGTAATTTTTAATTTTCAGACATTTATCAATTATACTTAGCATCATTAGCGAAATAATCGGTTTCCTTTTGCCAGCAATAAACTTGCATCTAACGAAATTAGAAGACGTTGGCCTCTATACTACCGGAAATCCTTATGCTATTAACTCGTGACATAAAAAAAAAAATAGTGGGATATTTAGAAGCCATTCGATAGAAAACAAATAATGCGAACGGGAGATAATCCCTTGTAAATTTCTTGATCTAATGCTCATTGCGTGCTCTCTTCTCTCATCCTTCGAGGAAACACATTGACGAGACTGAAAATACTGGAGTTATATGTATCATCATTTTGAATTCTTTTACTTTCACCAACTTGATTGCATGTTGATATTGTCTTTTCAGTCCCAAAATCTACCAGCAAAACGCTGCTATCGCTAGATATCGCTGCAAATATATCTCTACAAGGACTCCATCTCACCTTTTCTTAACAATAGTGTGAGTTGGTACTTTCGCAGATCAAATCCAATATACTGAACACATCATGATCGAGATAAAACGTCTTGACTGTGTTTCCTTTTCTCACATCGTAAACCTTAATCGTTTCTTCCTGGCCGCAACTCAAAATGAGGTTACCATCATATCTCCAGTCAATACAGGCTGTATCTAATCATAGTTATACTCTTCAAACTTTTGTAAGGAGAGAATTACATATATCGTTAAAACTTAAATTTTGTGAATGCACCATGGACTTCTTCTCCGTATCAAACAAATTGAATTTATTCAAAGCGAATTTCAGAGCAATCAGCTGATTGGGTCCCCATCTGCAAATGTTATACCAATCTGCGAGCATTATCTATAAGTTTTTCAAAATGCTCTCTTACCTAAATTATCCAACTGCAATTTACAGCTATGAACACAAGTATCAGAGCTAACGTTTGTGATAAGCAAGTTTCCATGATAATCCGTAGAAGCGATCTGCTGGCTGTCAGGACCGAAGCTCAGACTCGTAAGCACACCTATCGAGGGGAGGGAAAAAAAAAGTTAGAGAAAGTCTCTGAAGAATGCCAACTATCATTGTCAGGTTGCCACTCTGACTTTTTGAGCAGCTCATAATTTCCAGCGTCAAATAATTTGTATGAGAAGTAGTTCTGCAATGACAGAAGAGCGATGTAATTATTGTTTCTGTCCAAAGCAATGTCTCTAATCCCTGATATTGTTTGATTATTAATCTACTTAATTGGAAAAGAAGAAAAACACTTACGTCCTGGATGCATTCCTAAATGGAATATTCGTCGTTTTTTTTGAACATCAATCATCTCGAAATCTCCAACATCTTGATATTGTTTCGTGGAAGCTGAGATCACGCATTTAGTTGCAGGGAGATATTCAATGGAAGCTTCTGATACTTGGAAGCGAGTTCAGATAACATTCTAAGTTAAAAAGCTACGAATATGTGTGTCCTCGCTCGCACATGGAAAGCAGTTTGTTATTGTATTTGTGTGCGTGCTGTAAATTACGAGAGCATCCGGTAATCGGCAAGCGATTTGAGAAGAGCCTTACGAAAAACTGTTAATATCTGTCTGACGAGAGGATTTTACCTTCAAACATCTCTAATGCATTCTACTTTGACGAAATTTGTCCTTTCTTCTTTGGAATTTTATTTTATTACGCTAGTTTTGCCTGAATCTTTCGAATAAATAAAATTATGCTGTTGACGAATATTATGTCTACATTCCATTGTAGTATTTCAGTGAATTATTTCAAGGTGAAGAGAGAAAGTAAATTACACCTGATTATGGATGAGTGCCAATTAATAGAGTAGTGTTAATTCCCATATACATTGCCTTACCGAAGAAAAAGTTTCTCATTTCTGGATTATTTTTTTTAAGTTTTTCAGCAATAGGCATTGACTTCTAATATTAACCTGCATATATAATAACTCACCTGCAATTTCATTTCCTTGAAAATAGTTATTGACAATACA
>ENA-UOTZ01000142-UOTZ01000142.1-compost-metagenome-genome-assembly--contig:-NODE-142-length-56724-cov-10.583032_pt1 | contig 56724 bp, 28 predicted proteins | sample MGYA00238144_ERZ746983 | MGnify/ENA primary metagenome ERZ746983 (study PRJEB28759, sample SAMN06268863) | compost metagenome | isolation source: single cell | place: USA: California, Emeryville, Joint...
AGATGAGCTTGTAGTCTTTGTAAGCAAGCCTGAGATCTTCTGGAATGTGCTTTTCCCATTGATTTGTGGATTTTAGCGGAAGAGGTTCCTCCGTATTTCTTCTTTGTATCACATCGAATCTATCGAGAGTATCCATAACAGACATCTTCGAATGTGTAGGCTGAGATTAGATTCAATTGGTCTTTGCCAGTACTCTCAGAGAAAGAATTTACAATAGGTATGAAGAAAAAAGCGGAGTAACCCTAGAAACTTTTATCCAATTATTTCGAACTACCTGAACTTAACTTGCGCAAAGATCTAAGATCCAGGTAATTCTTAGAATCTGCATTCTAATGCACGAGTCATTACAAAATAAACGAGCCTCTTTCTAAAATTCATTCACTAATGCCCCTGAAAATTGGCATAACTACAGTTGATTTGTTTTCAAAACAATGCTTGAAAAATCTAATTAAGCTAAGAGTAGAAACCTTACTCATTTGGCTCCTGACCAAAAAAAAAATCGAACTAAAAGAAAAACCAAGAAACAACGCTTATCTGGTACCTCCCATTTCACTTAAGAAAACTTACTTCGAAATCAACCTCTGCTTTGATTAAGATAGACATGCAAGCTTATGGTGCATGCTTTCAGAATTATAAAAATATGTATTCAAGACCTCTCTTAGGCACTTTAGGTCATTACAAAAAACAAACTGAAGATATACCATTCGCTAAACGAAATTATATGAGGGACTGAATCAGACAAATTTTTTACCTTCGTCATCTGCAACCCAAATGGTCTCCGATTTTGCTGATGCGTATTCAATAAGCCGAACTTTTTTATTTGAAGAACCCGTCAGAAGATGCGTTCCATTAGGACTCCATTTCACTGAGAAGTAATCTAAGTTTCATAATAATAATTTTTTTCGCAGGATATTCTGATGCATACCTTCATCAGCCTCAGGAACAAGGGATTTAACAATTTGAGTGCTTCTAATATCGAATACTGAAACAAAATCGCGGCCACAAGCAGCAATAAGGTTTCCTTCAGGATGCCAATCAATCCAAGCAACAGCTTCATGAAATATTTAACTTCTCCTCAGAAAAGAGAATCATCTTACGATTTTCTGGATGGAGGGTTTCGCCAAACATAACTCGATCATTTTTCACAGGATCTATTATTGTAAGCCTCTTTTCGTCGTATTTGGCTGCGATTAGTTGCTTGTCAAAGAGTTTATTCCATCTGCATCGATTCGACCACTCTTTTTTCCAGTAGTGGATTAGATAATCAGCTTCTCTATCGAATTGTTACCAGAGTTCCCATCAACGCTCACTGCAGTTAAACATTCATTGCTTTCGACGGAACATATCATAATTAAGCCTTCGTGGTTTATCATAACGATCCTGTCTCCTTCAGGATCAAAATCTAAACTCTCGATAATGCCTTAATAAAAATAGAATATAACACCTTGACTAGAGAAGAAATGATACCTTCATGTATTTCCCGCCAAGGTGCTTCTGTGACAAAAACGGAGTTCTCTTCGCAACTTATCAAGTGATAACTCGTCGTTTTGTAAACTGACATCAGTGCAACAAGTTTTCTTCTCCGGTTGCATGAGATATCAGGAATATCTATTCACATGTGTGAGTGAGATTGGCTGCTATTAGAATATCATAATCAAATACATCCTGGACATTCGTTAAGTGTGTAGAGGGTCTGTAAATCTTCCCCGGAGCTTCGGTAGACTTTAAAAGCAGCATGTGTATCATTAAATACGCCCGAGATCAAAATGTCTGCTCCTGGTATGCTTTCGATGGTTGCATCCCAATCTACAACAACAAGTAAATTTATTCGTATCGCTGAAGAAATCAAAAGATAATAGCTTACCACCATCTGATGACTTAGAAAGCTGGATTCCACAAAAAGAACGAGTTTTCGAATTCATTCCTCGATTTTGAATTGAGATTTCGTTATTTCCGTAAGTAGCTATCCCGATCCTACACACATCCACGTCTGATTCGGCTTTTGTACGATAGATTAGTGATTCTGTATCAATGAGAGACTCTAAGTCACGTTTGCTGACATCAATTGACTTATCATCGTGTTGTCGTTTAACCTCAGATTCATGTAAAGAAAAAGGCGAGTTTTGCTTGGTAGTTTTATTTATTTGCAATTTCTGTTCTTTCGTATTGTCAAAGTCCACTTGAAGTAATTTTGAGCTTTCAATATTGGTTCGGGCTTTGATCCCTGACTGTAGGGTTTCTCCATTTGTTTCTGGCGATTTTGTGGCCTCAAAATGATTTTTTTCTAGCATTGATTTTAGAATCTTCTTTGCATCTTCTGAGATATGTAGATGTCCCAGAATTTCTCTCACTTTAGCATTATAAAGGACAGTGGACCTTTTCAAAGCTAAAGCTTCTAAATCTTTGAAATCCTTTTGAGTAGTTCCACATTTTTCAATGATGCTATGCGCAAAAACCTCCAAATTCTGAGGGTAGTGAAGCTGAAACTTGCTCGCTGATTCTGCTAAAGCACTTTTTTGTGTTTCGATTGAGGAATTAATTTGTAAGGCCTGAGACCAATCGGTTATCACAAAGTTGCCGCAATCTTTATGGCATCGAATTAGTTTTGGATCCAGGCAAAACGGTGGAAATTTTAGCTTTTCTTCAAGCAGCGCGAGGTCGTTACGAATGTCCTGAAGTACTTTATCTAATGACAGCGTGAAATTCTTCGTATCTTTCTGAAAGAAACTGTAATCGGGTTTTGTGACAAAAGCTAGACTTCCATCTTGAAACCTCAGTGCTTCGAGAACAGCAGTTCCTAGTCTCATGCCTAAATGGAACATTTCTTGTAGGAATAATGTGATTGCTTGATTAGAATCTTGAGTATAGAGCTTTGAATTCCGATCGAGGACTCGAATAGTGTATTCTTGGTCATCAGCAAGAGATTTAGCGCTTAAAATACTATAATAGCCTGTATGTTCAATTATTTCGAACTTTTCATATGCTTCTCTGAGTTGAAAAGGCAGGTTTTCAGAGATTTTGAAGGTGTTTTGGGACCTCATCAAGGAGAGTCAGGAGAATTAAATTATATCCTAGAATATGTGAGGAAAATCAGATCTATCCACTCATCTGCAAGATATAAACTATGGCAGCCCGGTCACTCGAGTTCATAACCAGCGTTGCCAGCTTGATATTGTCATTATTTATAAAGAAAATAATCTAACCTATCCGATCAAGTGAAAACCTTAAGGTATTACGACATTTTTTTTTTTTCCTTCATGGAAGTTTAAGCAAAAATCTTAAATCTCTTCGATTGAACAATTGGATACATTCAGAAGGGTATGATTAAAATATAAAGTTTCTTGTTATTGATTTCATAAGTTCCATCAAATTTTGAAGAGAGAGAAAAAAAAAATTCATCAAAAATATTTCAAACCGAATAATTAACATCTTGCTCGTTATCTACAGCAGAGTTGATTTACTTTTGAAAACAGTTAGTTGAGATTTCAATTGCATTATCGGCAACATATCAGCTGTTTCATCTCCATCTGCGTTTTCTTCCACATCTAGCGATGAAGAAGTTTTAGGACCTCCTTTCATCATATCATTAATTTCCTTCAGAGCCTTTGAAAGCTCTGGGCCTTGCGTCAAAGATGTCCAGTTAGACTGCTTAAGAGCAGACATAGTTTGAGTGTTTATTTTCGAAAGCTTCAACCAATCAGTATCTACTATACCTTCATCTATCTCCTCAAAATCTGTAGAAAAATAAATTTGTCTCAGTACGGCCCCCATTTCTTTCTGTCCAAGTGGATTCGTTCTTATTGTTTCTGAACCGTCTTTATTGGATTTCTGGTAATCTAAAAAATGCTGCATCACTGGCCTGACGTCTTGTATGGTCGCGAAATTCTCAAGGAATTTGCCAAGATACTCGAGTTCGTTGTCGTCAGTTTCACCTTGGAAAGGCTGCATGACCAAAATGTTTTCGGGTTGAAGCTGTATGTGATGGGTGCAGTCCTAAAGATGCAACAGAATTAACTGAGAGTGTTTGAAAGTGAAAGTTACGTCAACAAATATGATTTTGCTTGAGTCTACCTCAAGAAGAGTCAGGTCCTTGACATGAATCCCTCTCGTGGTAGTGTAACAATTCTCACGGTACATTGCGAGAGTAAAGAATCTGTGCATATCAGTAGCGGTTAAGATTGCCTGAGCATACTTCCGATGAAAAGTTATCGTGGATGCTAATAAATGTGAGGAGATACATCTCTTGATCCGGTAGTATATAAGACAAGGGTGTAGAGTTCAAACATTTTGAGCATGAATTCTTCAAGACCAGGACGACTGCTGATATAGAACTCAACCATCATGCCAGTAGATGCAATCTAAGTAAAATGTGGAGATAAATTCAGAAATTTGCAATGAATGTCTGACTTCTGTAATAGTCTCGTAGTTGTCAAAGGGCTTCGTTCTGGCGTGAATGAGCGTCTCATCAAGATCTAAAACTAAGACTTTCTGGGGAAGATAAGCTGCGATGGAAGAGGTTCTAAAGTGGTACTTTGGGACTATTGAGTTTGGCTCGGACTTTGGCATTGATATCAGGCTTTTTTGGTCTAGGAATATCGATGAAATAGGCGGACTGAAAGATCTATACTTCTTGATGCTAGGTTTTTTAGTCGCTTCTTTCTTGTTGAGCATTGCTCCGAGGAGTGTGTGATGAGAAATAGAGCAGTATTTTAATTGATGTTGAGCTATATTCTGAGACACCGTAATAAAAAAAACCCGCTTTCAGGAAATTTAGTACGTAATTTTAATTGCGCACAAGTTAGATGAGACAAGGAATAGAGTTTATGGTTAATTCAGTTCAATGATAACTTCAAATCCTCACCCCCAAATTTCTTCTTTATCAGTGTTTTGGTCTCTAATCGAGGAAATTTTGTACAGTAATTTGCAATGAGGAGTTGCTCTTCATTCCACAATTATGTAAAAACCTAATCTCGAACTTCCTTTTTTTCCATCTCTTTTGAAGTTTTCACAAGGCGGTCGTACTAACTTAAATTCTTTGCTCTTTTTTTTTTTATTTAATTCTTTGGGCGTCCGTTCGAAAAATCTGAATTTTTTAGAAATAGAAACATCGTTTGGTTCTCTTGATAGTTTGAATCATCCCTAAAAGCTGGCCGCATTGATGTACAATGTCTGAAATGCTCTATAAAGCTCGAGACAAGCTAGCCCCCTTCTCTACTCTGACTTATTATGATAAGAGGCGTTAAATGAACCTAGTCAGACATCAGAATCAAGCATTCTTAGAGATCCGAGACCTTTGCCAAGGCACTAAAATAAACTATTCTCCTCCTTTCAAAATTCCAATGGACCTTTCTTCTCTTGTTCACAGACAAACTCTCTGGATCTATTGAATTTGAAACAGTTAATAAATATTCCTCAATTGTTTTAATTCAGCATTGTTTGTCGGCCAGAAATTTATTTGAAACTATGGAAGAAGTGAAACTAATTCAAGAGGCAGAGAAAAACTTCTTCAATGACAGAATCTATTCTTCCCAAGTCCGAAAAAGAAAACAAGTTCGTCTTCAAGGGATACGCAATCAATGCATCCTCAGAATGAATCACATGGTGATAGGTGGTAACAGCTTGGATGTTACATTGATCAACCAACCAAACCATAGGCTTTCTCCTTCTGTAGCAGCAACTCTATCAAACAACAATGAGCTAAAGCAACTGCTGAAGGTAAAAGCTGAGAAATTAGCTAAGTTGCATATTATCGATGCAAGAGGAGCTATAATTACACAAAGAGATTTGCAGGCTCTGAAGAGAATATTAACAAGAGCTAAAAACTTGCAAACCGTAAGTATTTACTTTATAAAACAGATTTTCATAAAAAAAATACTTTATGGCCTGATGCATACTGAGAAATTAGAGGGGCTCGAATTAAAGCGCAGTAATTTATCAGGTCGTTTAGGAGGCATTCTATCAGCAATTGGGAAAAATACACTGACTACGCTGGATCTGAGAATGAATGAAATCGACCACGAAGCAGTACCTCGGCTCGCAAATGGTTCAAATTGGAACAGCTTACGGTCGCTTGTGTTGACCAATAACAACATCGGTTGTCTTGGAGCAGCCAGCCTATCGAAAAATGTAACTTGGAGCAGTATCAGGATAATACACCTCACGAACAATAATATTGGGGACGCTGGAGCGAAGAGTTTGGCGGAAAATGTTTCGTGGGTGTTTCTGAATGAACTGCATTTACCACTCAATAATATCCAAGATGAAGGAGCCTGTGCGCTAGCATGTAATGCTGCTTGGAAGAACTTAACAAGGCTAAATCTTGCGATAAATATGATCGGTGTTGCTGGAGCTCAGGGACTCTCTCAAAATTCAAGCTGGATTAAATTACAGGTACTTAAATTGCAAGAAAATCACGTGGGGCCAGAAGGCGCGGCTTATTTATTTCAAAATAAAGCTTGGAGCAACCTCGATCATATAGATCTCTCTAGAAATGGAGTGAGAGACGAAGGAGCGGTCAAGATTTCTGAATGCTGTTGTTATAAAAAGATTTGTTCTATTTATTTGCTATCGAATAAGATTTCAGCAATTGGCGAGAATGCCCTGAAAACTCTACGGGAAAAACTTCCCAATATCAAAGTTTTATATTAAAGACTTTAATTATTTTGTTCATTTACTTTCAATATACGAAGATCCATCAATAATTTTTCAAGTGTTCATAATTGATGTTCCTTGTTCTAGCTTGAGAACGCCTGTAATATCTCAATTCGAATTCAAGGTAATTATAAGCCCTTCAATGAATAATTTTGGGATTCGTAAATTGTGAAAAGAGCTCCTTGAGAGTTCTTGAGAATTGTTAAATGAATTCCTCAATCTATCGTCTTTTGCAAATAGTCAAAACGAAAAAGTCCTCTCTGATGAGTAAGTCTGATGACGTTATTTAGAAAGGCAAGAAGCCTGGCCACTCAATAGATATGTACAGAGTGTGTGATGTGATATCAATTTTTCCAAATAGCTTCAACGAAGTTAGGAGTGACGATTCAAGGCAGAAGCTTCAATTTCCCTTAATTATCTGTGAGGGCTAAAAGTGGAACGCCTCCAACCAATTCTAGGGGATATGTTGTTTTTTTCACAGTATAAGCTTCAATTAGCAAATTAATAGCTCAGATATTTACTCAGGAAAATGGATAAATCAGCTCCGAAAAGCAATCCTAAAATCTCTGTTAAGGTCGAGATCGAAGGAAAGGTCAAATCCTTTGAAATCGAGGAATCCGCGATGGTCAGTGCCTTAAAAGCGGAGATTGAGAAAAAAGAGGGCCTTCCTGCTGCCGATATTAATTTATTTTACAAAGAAGAGGTATTGGATGCGACCAAGACCCTCTCTCACTATGGTATTCAAAGTGGGATTCAGCTCCGAGCAACCCTCAATCAGACACTAGTCCGAATCTACTTCTCAGAAGTCGATAAAATGGTAGAAATGAAAATCTGCAACCATTTTACCATTCCTCAATTGAGAAATTATGTAATCGAAAAGCAATCATACAAATTCGGAGGCAAAATGATGGTATATTTAAACGGAAGAGAGCTTCAAGACGAAGAATCCATCTCAGCATACCCAATCAGGGAAAAAGAGATTCTTGAGTTTCGCAGCACGAATAAATACGTCCAAATTTACGTGAAAAGCCTTCTTTCTAAGGCTTTTGTTGTTGAAATGCTTACATATGACACAGTTGGAATGCTGAAAGCACGCATTCAAAAAAATTTCAAGCTTCCAATTGAGAAATTGCTTACCCTTGAAGAAACTCCAATTCTCCTCGAAGACAATGCGAAACTGGAACATACTGTGATATCAAATGATTCCGCGATTTGCGTTTCCTTTGGGAACGTCGAGAAATATAAAATGCCCATCATTGTAAAGGATCCTGAAGGCAAATCTCACAAAATTATGGTCCTACCGAATGAATCCGTTGTAAAAATCAAAAATATCATGGCCGAAATTATAAAAATTCCTCCTGATGAGCAGCTACTTTACTTTGGTAAATTCCACTTGGAAAGCGGCAAGGGACTCGCTGAGTTCGATATAAAAGGTCATGATGAACTGAAGCTTAAAAAAAGGCCAAAAATAAAAATAAAGTTTCCAACCTCAATTGAGGTGCTCGATCTGTATGATAGCGAGACAGTCTTTAATATTAAAGAAAGGATCGATATAGATTACTACGTTCCGACGGACCATCTTATTCTGTCCTACAATGGCAGAGAACTTGATAACAAGGAGATGATTGAAGACCTGAAATTGACTGAAGATTCTGTAATCGAGCTTTCAACGAGAACATTTATTAAGATTACTTTAAAATTGCATGAGTTAATGACAAAAGAAGTTGAAGTAACATTACTGGATACGTTTGCAATCGTCAAAGAACGAGTTGCGAAAGTACTTGGTGTATCGCCTGACGCAATAACACTGAAAACTGGCAAAAGGCACTATCGAGATGACAAAATGGTAGTAGATTACGGAATTGAGGAAGGTGATTACTTTACAGTGATCGTCAGGAAAGAGATTGATGTTGTTGTGACCTATGATGGTAAGAAGTATAATTTCAAAGCAGATTTGAACGCAACAGCTAAAGACCTCAAGTTGAAAATTCAAGAGCGGTTGGGGATTGATCACTCTCAGCAATCGCTTTATATGGAGGGTGACAGACCATTGCAAGTTGGTGTCATTCTCAGTGAATATTATATCAAACCCGGAGAGCAGCTCTTACTGAGGGTGAAAGGCAAGAACATCATAACAGTTATGGTACTCAGTTTGCATAGAAAGGGATTTCATTGTTTCTTTGACCTCGACGATACTTTATACATTCACCACTTTAGAGCTCTTGTTGCAAAGACGCTGAAGGTGCGTAATGATGCGTTTACTTTATACTACAGAAACAATGTTTTTACTGACGGCTTTGATGTTTCACTTTACCAACTCCAGAACGACGACACCATTTTCTTGAAATTCAATGGTCCCGAATTCGAAAGGCGCATCAGGTTATATCTCAGGTTCAGCGATGGTGATGTGAGGCAAGTTGAAGCAGATCTTCTTGAAAGTGTATATCAACTGAAAAGGAAGATTATTGAGGGAGGAGAAACATGGATGCAAGATAATTATATTTTTTCGCATGCTGGACAATTAATAGACGATCATAAATTTAATTTCTATCAGTTAGGCCTCCGTAACGATACAACAATCTACATAATCAAGCCAGTGCACAGAGTTTTATTAAACTTGAAAGTCACTGATGGAAGGAGACTCGAGGTCGATTGTTTAATAACTGACACGATTGAGGAGATCAAAAGAAAAATCCAATACCATCACAAGTTTCCGTTTGAACATCAACGGCTGGTTCGCGGGAATTTCATCCTGGAAGACGATAAAACTCTCCCATTTTATGATCTTGAAGACCGTGACGTGGCGTATTTAATTATGATGAACGAAATATACATAAGGGTACAAATGTTAACAGGACGAATTAGCCACATGAAGGCTGCGCCAAATGAACAAATGGTCAGCTTTAAAGAGGTTCTGGAAAGTGAACATCAAGTTAAGTATGATAACCAGAGGCTAATTTTTGAAGGCAAATGTATCGATGATGCGAAAACCCTCCAACAAGTCAACCTTGGAGACGGTGCTGTTTGTCATTGTGTCGATTTTGGGTTGAGGTTTGGCTTTTGGAAGAATTCAAAAGGACAAATTTACGTAATTCAGACCCTGGAAATCGAGACTCTTGAATACATGCGAGAGAGGATTCATTCTGCTGGGTTGCTTGTGGAGGATATCGGTTCGTGGGATCTCGTCTTCGGAGGACGACTACCAATAACTCCGGAATCTATCCCTGTTGAAGTATTAGTAGTGTACTAGTAAAATCGTTCCGTTGAATGAGGTAGTTGAGAATATAGCAACTCTACACATTTTGTATAAGTCATCTATGAGAAAAAATTGAGAGTTTTGAGCCTTACCCGTTGTGAAGAGGCAATTTTATATTTCGAAGAGGAGGTATAGAAAATCTTGAAATCTTGAAAATACAAGCCAAAACTCAATAAAATAGTAACGGTAGATGAAAAATTTTATTCACCAAACCATGCGTAGGGGAAGCGACAAGAATATTTCTATCTTGATATCATAAAATAACTATTCTGAGACATCGCTTTATTATAACGGTTAGACCTCTAAACGGGTTTTTCTAATCAAAATCAAAGAGCTAGGGGTTAACATATGAGCACTTCACCTTCAGTCATCATTATAAAATAACGTAATTAGACGAGCTGTGATGTATATCATTCAGTTTTTGTGTTGTATCAGCTATATAGATCGAATGGTATCTCCTTAGCAATGCAAAAACTTCAGAAAAGCTTACAAAAAATTAAATGGAAGTGGTCTCCCAACAAAACGAACTAATTGTTTCTAAGTTCTAAAAGGAAAAAAGAGGAAATACTTTTTTAATTTGCTTTTATAAATCCAAACTAACAAATCTTTTACATCTCTTCTGAATAAATCTGCCTTGCCTACTTTCATTGAGCGTACATGAATAAGAGCACATTCACTCCGAAAATCCAATCATCATATACAGACTTCACTTTTGTTTCTGAAAATAGCTGCTATGTGGTTTACAAAGCCCTTTCGAAAGCTGATAACAAAGAATACACCATCACAGCTCTCAATATCAACTCCGAATTCGTGAAAAATAAGCCCGATACAGCAGCCACGCTTCTCATCCAAGAGCTAATTCATTTCAGCTCGGTCCATCCTAACTCTGTGCTGCTTGATACCTTTGAAATAGCGAACGGCCAGATCGCTTGGGCCTCTCTTCCATTCACTTTTCTCAAATTTGAGCTCCACAATACAAAGCTCGATACACATTTTGAAGTTAATATTCCTAAAATGCTCGCAGATGTTGCAAGCGAACTCGAGTTTTTGTCACAAAAGATGAAAATTACAAACAGCAGCGCAATTATCGGGTTGGAAAATATCTATCAGTATAAATCAGACGGGTTCCACCTAGGAAACTGGGCTGAAGCGGTCCAGAATAATAAAGAAACAGAAAATCAAAGCAAATCTAAGGCTGAACCACAAAACAAACCTGATCTTTCAAATGAAATTAACGCATTAGGGTTCGCTGCATTAGAAGCTTGCGGAGTTTCCTCTTCTGTCATTGAGCAAATAAAAGCTTTGAGAGAGAGTGATCAAAGCTCTTATGTGAAATCTACTGAGCATCTTGTCTCAGAGAAGCTCAACCATTATCCAGAATCCGTAAGGATAATGATATCTAGGATGCTGAGCAGCGATCCGAAACTGCGGCCTACGATAAAAGAAATCCAGAGTTTGAAGAAAGCTGAGCATGACGAAGAGAGGAAAGAAACAGGAGCTACTGTAGGTCGCGTCTCGCTGCAAAGCTTAATAGGTAATTTCTCTTGTGTTGCGCAAGGATCGAGTTAAAATTCTCTTAGATACGCCAAAATTCCTCGCTTGGTGCTCCGCTGGAAGCAACCTTGTCAGTATTCATGAGATAGAGACAGACAATGAGTATGCGAACTTTGAAGGAGCAAGATTGCCTCATAACAAAGATCAAAGTAAAAATTGTTCCAAAAGCATACTAATTCGAGTACCTACTTTTAGATTGGTCTTATTCTCTCGCCAAGGAGATACCTGAAACCGATTTATTGCTTTCCCTCAACCATTCTTACTATAGCGACAGTTTCGAAGTCTTTGATATTTCTCAAAAGCAAGACATTAAGAAAGTGTTCGCTTTCGACGAGGTCGTCGGCGGTAATACTCTCGCAACTTGCTGTTTCTAACTCGTAAACTCTTATCAGACATAAGTACTCGCGATGTATCCTATAACACGACAAGAAATCTACTTGCGTGCACTCCATTGACTGGAAAGACTGCATATCATCTCTTCGAAATCAATCCCAGTAACGCGAAAAGTGGAAAGTCAAGAGTATCTCTGATTCGAAAATCAATCTGGCAATCGCAATTTGAAGCTGGTAATAATCTTATATTCTTTCAGAAGAAGGTTATATTTATTTTGATTTCCGGAACCAGAAAGCAAAATCGAAGGCATTGATATCAACCCCGAAGGGAAAGTTGCAGCTCTAATAGATACCCAGGGTATCTGTATGCTCACAGATATTGACTCTGATAGCTGCCTCTTCCACATAAAGCTTCCACTCTATCAAAAGACTCAAGAGCCTGGTATTATTTGGTTTTGACTTTAGTCAAAGAGTAAATACTTTCTTCCTTTAGATTATACAGCTCGATGCAAATGGAGTTCAGGCATGATTGAACCTACACTATTCTTAAAGTACGATATGAGCAAAATTAATCTTCTTGATGTCGAAAAGAAGACTTTGACCCTAAAAGAGCCTGTCCAGCTCGAAAAAGACAATCTTTGTAAAATAAGTTCTAGTCGTATATCCTGATTTGCTTCTTTTTCTCTAGGGGCGACTTGGATTGATGTTTGTCCAGCCGATTGCAACTTGCTAGCAGTATGTGGCGAATGTGCCAATATAAAGGTGTATGACCGTAGGGTCAGCAAGGTGGTGAAAACGCTTGAGGATGGGCGACCAGCAGGTAAATATTAGGGATTTTCACACAGGTGTCAAGGATGCTTTTAGGTTGGATTTATAGTGTACGATGGGATATGACTGGAGAATTGATGTGCTCGGCTTCTGATGATAAAACAGCAAAAGTTATTGATTTCGGGTCAGGAAAGGTTGTCTACTCTCGACACACAAAGGATGGACGTAAATAAATTCTTTTGATCTGCTGTTAATTTTATCATTTAATTTGATAGTTCCAGCTATGGCGGCATGCTTTATTTGAAATGAAGTGTTCCCTTAAAAGATTTCATATTAAAATGGTCGTCGTACAAAATATTGAGATATTTTCTCGTGTTCTTTTATTCGAATGTTATTCAAACAATTAAGTTTTCGCTGAAAAATGATTAAGAAAAAGTAGAACGATGGTTTAGATGTGATATTGCATTAGTTTCCTGATATTATCTCATTGTCTCAGTCGAGCATTCAATAAAAAAACTCCCTTGCTATTAAGATGAGCTCTAAATCTATTTCGAATAAAAGTTGAAAACAAAACTCTTTTGACCTCTGTGACAACTTTTTTATTTGTGAGATCAGGCACTTGTTTATGAAAGGCGCATTGATCAATATACGAATCTTTTGGAGTAAAAGTCATGATTTTATTTCACGTTAGCGAACTATAACCAGAAACTGCATATCTTAATTCAATTAAATTTAATGTGATTGAGAGGTAGGCTCTTGTATATTGAATTAAGCTCTGGATTTTAAGGAATAAAGGCGAAAGGGATCATGAAGAAACTGAGATTTTGTGTGTTTCAAGCACTTTGTCTTGGAGGAGTCCTTCATGTTAATGCCATCCTTGGCGTCTATATTTTCCCATACCTGTACCAGCTGATTGAAGACTACAATTTAACAAATGATCGCTCAAAAATTGGCTACTATGCTGGGTTCATGGGAGGAGCATTGTTCCTTGGACGTGCAGTTTTCTTCAAATTGGTGGGACAAATTCGCTGACACTAAAGGAAGGATCCCGACTCTTATTTTAAGCTTCGCTCTTTTGGGAGTCACAAATCTCTTTTTCACTTTCACTACAAGCTTTTACCTTGGCTTGGCCCTTAGATTCATTTCTGGTGTTGTTGGAGCTGGATTGATGACAGCCGGCAGGGTGTTAATGACTGAGATCGCACCTACACAATTGAAATCTTGGGCAGTCGGTATCTGCAGCGCACTTTGGCAATTTGGTGGCTCTGTAGGCCTCTTCCTAGGCGGTCATTTAATTAACATAGTTCCGGGAAATAACCATCTCGTCATTGGCCTAGTAACTACAGCTTTGTGTATAATCACTATCATTGTCGTCAGAATGAATTTAAAAGAGACTCTTGGAGCTAATCAGCACGAGATTTATGAACTGAAACTAATCGGCCAGCAAGGCAAATCCAACCTTGAAGAACCGTTAGCAGATTTCCCTTCAAACCGAAAATCACAAGAAGGCTCTTTTCATAAATATTCAAAGCACAGCAGCATCCTCATCCAAGAGACTGTACTTTTCGACACCGTTGAGAGAGACAATACTCACTTACTCAGAAGATTGAGCAAGCAGCAGCTCCAAGAAGCAGAACAGATTGTTAAAAAAAGCCACGCCCATTCTAAAGAGAGGCCCGAAGTCCCAGGATCAGGCCCGAACACCAGCTATATGGAATTGCTTCAAGATTTGAAAGACGCTATGCAATCGTTTCTTACTCTGTCAATTTTTTCTTTCAGACACTCATGAGTGAGAGTTTATCTATTTGGTTAAGCGGTCCTTATATAAAAGGAGGATTAGAGAAAGATGCTGGTGAAATCGGAAATATTATGGCTATCACTGGAATTCCGCAGTTGATTTTTCAGGTGGTACTTTACCCATTCATTTCGAATAAATTCGGAGACTTACAAATAATCATTTGGTCAGGAATCTTGAATATTCCAGTGTTCCACTTGTTCCTTCTGGCAAATGAGTTGTTTTCGGTTCAGGATAAGTGGATGGTAAACCTCTATCTCATTGTGATCTAGTTTGTGAGGTTAAGTTTAAACACAGCATTGCAAAGAGTATTAAACGACTCTGTTGACGCAGGGAGAAGAGGAGTATTGAATGGGTTACTTACGACAATTAGTTCGATTTTTCAAGCGCTAGGGCCTACGGTTGGAGGTATATTCGTAGCATGGTCGATGAATAATGGATTGGGTTTTCCTTTTAACCATTATTTTGTTTCTACGTCATGTGCAGTTTTTTGCTTCATCGTATTGAAGGAATGTGCTCTGAGGATTGACGCTCAAAAAATTCTTATCAACAGAATGCTCGAAGTTGCAGGGGAAATCCGGTTATAAATATCCATAAAATTATTGCAAATATATTACATTGATCATTAGTGTTTCTTTTTAGGTAGTATAGTGAAATTTGTTATTTTTGAAGTATTTTAACAATATATCCACAATTAATGAGGTTGCCTTCAAGTACAGAAGCTATTATAAAATAGGTAAGTGTTTCCTATCAAAACCATTTATAAAGAGATTGCTTTGTTGAGCAAGCAATATTGCTCGACTCAAAATAAATTCAATTGCAATATCTATTTTTACTCATCATTGTCTCCTTGCACTTTCTCTCCATAAGATAAGCTGGCATATAATAAAAAGGTAGAATTTAACGCTTGATTCTCCATTCAAATTTTGATGGCATGAAAGAGGTGTTCTTTTGAAGTTCGTATTTCTGCTTTTTAAGAAATTTCTAAATGTCATTTTGCTACCTTAGAGAAAGCACACAGACATGCCATGCTCTACAAAGAGAATTAGAGCAAAAAGTTTCAAAGCAATACGTATTACCGCTTTTTGGAGAAGTTGCTGAATAAATGATTTTTCCAGTCTTAAACTCAAACAGTCTTGTTGTTGCATCCAAAGTGACAGTTGCCAGCAAATCTCCGCTTGGACTCCATCTGACACAATGGACGCAATGAAAAGAAGGAATACAATCCACGCAATCTCACAAATCTGTCGGATAAGGAATGTTAGAATGGATACCTGCATGAATCTTCAAGACATTAATAATCTTTGATTCACGTCGATCATAAATCTTGATCTTCCCTTCCTGACCCCCTACTGCAAGTAGACTTGCATTTACCGGACAGACATCGATCCAGCATGTGAATTCTATTTAAAACTAAGCGTCAATCGAATTTGAAACATACTGCTATCAAGCAAGATAGAATCCTTTAAAATCAGGGCTTTCTTCTCAGTATCTATCACATTGAGTCTATTCTTGTCATGCTTGACATAGAGCAATGGTTCACCAGCATTGAGACTCCATCTGCAACGAGCAATTTCATCTGAATTGACAAGGAGTAATATGATTTATGAAACATGAATAACAAATTGTAGGGACAGAAAATAATTCTCAGAATAGCTCACCTTTGCTCAAAAATCCGATTTTCAAATTGAAGTTGCAATGGTTAGTAGTCACGTCTGAGATTAAGCACATTCCATGACTATCAATTGTTGCTATTGACTCTCCGCTTGGATCGAAATCCATACCAGCAATCCAATTATCTACAAGAAAATTAAAAAAATGTATTCATGTACAGGTTTGAAAATGAATAAAATACATACTATTAAGAGCGTGCGAGAGAGGATTCCACTTTGATTTTCTGACTAGCTTTACAGCATAGTTACTCTTGCTTTGGTTCGCATATTCGATCTTCATAAGGTGGTAAGCTATCTTTTGGGAAACAGAGACCGCACCAAGAATATTTCTTCGAAAGTTAAAGGTTATATCTCCAGGTCCAAATGCTTCGGATGATCAGAATTAATCTTAATCACAGAAAACGATACAAAATTATAAATAAAACAACGCAGGTTCCGAGTTTGATATACATTAGAGAGGAAGCTGGAACAAAATAATCTTTACTTCCATGCATCTCCCCAAACGAATAAATTTTTCTGGCTCGACATCTCATTGAAAGATCAAAAATCTCCATATTCACTGCTTCGTGGCAGGACTGAAATAGAGAGACAAGAAGCTTTGTATCTGGAATATTTTTGACGTGTGACCACTTGTATCTGGCTGTAGAAGTGGTTAATAAGCTTGCGAAACATATCGAGAATACCTGTATTTATCAGTTGAGCACCTTGGAAGCTAGAGTATAGCTGTCTAGTTTCGAAATCGGCAACATTGATTATATTAGTCTGCCATGATGACCAAGCGAGTAACTTGGATGATGTATTTTCTAAGATAAATTAAATTAGCTTGGGGATTCAGCAAGACGATTGTAGTTTGATTAAGCGTAATCAGTAGGAAAAATAATAATTTCTCGAGAACGAACGGGAAGGGAGACGCTAATCGCAGATTACCCTCGATATTTATTGTATCCTGAGGAGAAAAATCCTGATGAACTCCAGCTTCTTTTGATTCTTCCAGAACACGGCTTGCTTCGAACATATTTGATTGTGCCTTTCACTTTCAGAGTCAAGAAAATTTATCTAATGAATTTTAAATTGAACTTTCTCAACTCATAAAGTTCGATCAAATTTATAATTCTTGATAGGGTTGAGGTCATAATAAAATAAAGAATTAAGCTTATAAAGATTGGCATGGTGTAAATGTTCCTTATAATGAAACTTAGTTAAAGCCATTCATGGTATTCATATCTCGACAGATCAGTTGACGAACTTGATTTGGACACTTAGCATATGAAGCATACTATGGCGAGATCAGTGTAGATTTTGAGACCTTGATTATCATTTTCTTGGTCACGTTCACAAGTTGTCATTCCCATCAAGTACAAAATCGAATCGGAGCTCTAATTCATAAGTATATACTTGGGAATGAGTTGTGTTGTTTCCTGAAAAAGAAAAAACAAAGTAGAAGTAATTAGATACCGAATCACTGTGCTCTACGAGATAAGTGGAGGGAACTTAGGTTTGTTCTACAATGTTTAACAGATAGCACATGGCGATATCAATATTTCCTATAAATTGTATATCACTTAAGTCTTATGTAGATATCGAAATTGCTTTGAAAGTTCATGGGATTGTCTACAACCCAAGCTTCCTCTTAGACCATCTATGAGAAATAAAGTTCTTTTCGAGGGGCAATCGGTTTTCTTCTCAAGATAATCTCACGGAAGGAATCTCTCAATTCAATATTTATTTGATATCTCGCATTGTTTATCAAGATACTGAGCAATTAGGAAGGTTATAAAAGCTCCACTCAAAAAAAATTAATATTGATCTTAGACTATGCAATTTTTGCGTTTGCTTACCACTCATAATTCCATAGCATTGTGTTGGAGGCCTCGGAATCTTAGCACCTCAACCTCAAATTCTAGATCTGAATTTGGTGGAATCTTCCCCTTTACACCCTCTTTTCCATAACCTAAATGCGCAGGGCAAATTATTACGCCTCTTTCTCCAAGACTCATTCTGCTTATCATCTCATCTAAACATGGGATGACTTGTCCGACCCCGATAATGAAATCTAAAGTCTGTCCTCTGTCGTAGCTGGAATCAAATTGTTCCTGGGTTTCTGGGAAGATTCCAATATAATTAATTGTGACCTGATCTTCTTTCTGAGGATAATTCTTTCCGTCGCCTTTCCGCAATCTCCGATACTGAAATGTTCTCACAAACTCTTCGTCGCTGGTTGTTGCTATAAAGTAAAGAGTTACATGTCATGAAATGAAAAGAGATGATTGAAAGTTACACTGATTTGAGAGCACCAAACTGAACACTGTCATGAAAACAAGTGTAAATAAAAAGAATGTCTTTTTCATACTCAAACAATAAAAATTACTCTGACAACTGCAATTTAATTAGGCCTGTAAAAATATTAAAACTGAGCTATCATGTTCTCAATGGAATATGAGAGAAATAACCAGCCTTCAGCGTTGGACTCCTCAGAAGTGTATATCGTAGTATACAAATTTTAGGAATTCATTCAAAGGTCCACTTCTTGCCTTATTGATTGACCCAATTGATATAATAGAACAGTTGTATGCAGGTTTCTTGATTTCTTTGCAAGTTGCTTCATGAAAAGCCTGTTTTCCTTATGAATCAACGAGAAAAAAACGAGAAAATGTATTTTGTTGACTGCAGGTTTTTGCAGGTCATAAATTTAAGTTCAATTTAAGAACGATCTAAAATTTATCGAAATGAACTGGGAGTCAGACGAAATCTCCAAGGCTCTGATACCTCCAAAGTGCAGAGCAGCTTTTTCCAATTTTAAAAAGGTTTCAGAAACTAATTACTATTTTGTGTACGAAGCAATATCTTTGGTTGGCGGCCAACGATATAATATTTGGCTATTGAACACAAAATCATCGTTCTTCAGCCAAAATCGCGACAGAGCTTCTACTCTTTTCATTCAAGAGGTTCTATACCTTTCATCGAAGAATCCGCAGTCAGTTGTCATTGAGCACTGTGAAGTGTCAGTCAATAAAATTGCTTTCGTTACAAAACCCACACATAATTTGAGCGAGAAGCTCATCGAAGAGAGTTCTTCAAGCATAGACATCTGCAAAATGCTCAAAGACTTGATAACGGACCTCAATTTTCTTTACAGTCATATGAAACTCCATGATTTAAGCATTCGAAAAGAGAAGATCCGTTTTTTGGAAGGGCAGAACACTTTTTTCATTAGCGACTGGAGTCAGGCGCTCTCTATACAGGATACCGATGAAGGGAATGACCTTGGAGTCCAAAATTCTGAAACAACCGCAAATGATCTTTCTACATTGGGTTTGATTGCTTTAGAACTGAAGGGAATAGGAGCTCAGGTGTGGAATGATTTATTAGAAACACAAGAAATTATACCATACAACTCTCTGCTTGATAATATTATACGGCGTATTGAACCAGACGCTTTGCAAATATTACTGCGAAAGTTACTGCAAAAGGACGTGAACTCGCCACAAAAACTGCGTAGCCTGCAGAGTCAAGAAGGTATTTGGATATCTAATTTCAAAGTCTAATAATTCCTCATGATATATTAGGTGGAGAATCCAAGTTAATGCTCGCTTGGAGTTCTTATGGCAACATCATTAGCATGTATGACATCAGCAGTAACACAATCGTTCAAAATTTTGAGGGTGCTATTCTGAAAAGTGGACGTAAATTCTTTATGAATTGTCGGGATAAAAATAGAATCCCTTAGGCGGTCCGACATACATAGGTCAAATACCATCTTCCAACTATCTCGTCTCGATGCAGTATTATCCAGAGAAGTATGCAAAGCTCGAGATTTTCGATTTATCTGATCCGATAAAACGAAATTTTTCCTTTGGAGAAATTCATGGAGGTATTTTTAACGGTGGTTATTTAGCATATATAAACTGTTTTCAAAATAGCCGTAGGTTGGGCTGACATTGCTGTCAGCAGAGACATGCTAGCATTCGCTCCGGTTTATGATACTGTGGGTTATTATTTGTTCGACATCCCTTCATTTCAGATCATAAAAAAAGCAAAGTGGCAACCTTATCACAAATGTATTGACATTTTTCACGCCTTTGTTGAATCCATTTAACACAGCGATAATCGATACTCTCGATTTTGATCCTCAGTGCTCGAGAATCGTCACTATGGACAGAAAAGGGATGTGTTTGGTTACTGATATCATAACAGAAAATTGTGTGTTTCATAAGCAATTCGAAATGCTGGGTATGTGACAAATTGATTCTTAGTCAATGAATTAATTTTTGTTTGAATAAGAGCGAAACGGAATTTGCCGTTGGAATCCGGCAGTAGAGACAATAGCAATTAAATTTGCAGACAAAAAGCTAAGTATACTGAATTTAGAAAAGCAAGAACTGATGAATAAAATTCCACTCAAATTGGACTCTCAATGTGATTTAATTTCCCGATGAGAAAACTAACAAGCAATTCTTATTAATTTCTGATTAGTTACTTATCAAGTCGACTGGAAGCAAGATGGAAGTCTTCTGGCTTGTTGCGGATCTGATTGCAATATAAAAATATACGATTCAAGAGAAAGCAAAATCGTGAAAGTAATTGAAAATCTCCACAAAGGTAATCAATAACTACTCTTCTCATTTCTTAATTTTTGTCAGATTGGGTATATTCTGTAAAATGGAGCCCTGAGGGAAACATGTTAGGCTCGGTAGCTGAGGATGGTACAGTCATTCTCTTCGATCGTCGTGCCGGAAAGGCGCTATATCAAGGGCATACAGCACCAATAAGTAATATTCATTTTGTGATTCTTGTGTGACCCCCTCGTGTTTTAGAACCTGGATTTTGCGTTTGCTTTGTGCAAAAATAGAAGATTTTTCCTTTTTCTGAATCTGAAATTTTATGAAGAAGTTCAATTCTAAAGGAAATTTTTTTGCAAGAGACTAGTTACTTGATTTCTGAACAAAGTTTTCCACTCACCCGTAATTAATAATTCTCTCAGATATACTTTTGTGTTGTTATTTATGCGTTATTGAAGAAGTATGAGTTATTGAATTGTACGATAGTTGCCACTCGCTCCTACTCTTTCTAACAATTAGCTCTTCAATGAATATTTTCAACTTGTAAGTAATGCATTCTGACATTAAGAACTTGCACGGTATTTTTTAGCGAAACCCCACAGCTACGATATCTCAAAACTATTTGAACGTTAGGAAAGATCAAAGATTTTCGGTAAATGGTAAGCATTCAGTTAATTGATCGTTTGTTCTTCGATGCTGAAAAATCGAACGATCATTATGCATGAAATGAAAGCAATATTAAAACAAATTATAGATGATGCAATAAATTTGACATATAGGTGCAATTGATATTAACTAAAAAAAAAAAGCATGCATGCATGTTCTTGCAGATGAATTTAGATTCTTCGACGTAAATTGCCGTTTGATTTTCTTGTATTATTATTAGTTGCATTGGTTGCATTAGGAGTATTGATTTCTTCAATACTTCTGATTTGAGCTGCTTCTAGGAAGTCAGTGCTAGTTGCATTTGCCTGAGTAGAGGCTTTGGTTGTATTAGTAGTATTAATGTTGTTGAGGCTTCGGATCTTAGCGTGTCCGAGGAAGTTATCGTTGCTTGCATTGGTAGCATTAGAAGCATCAGTTGCATTAATGTTTCGGATTTCAGCTGTTCCGAGGAAGCCATTTGTAGCATTAGCCGCATTGGTAGCATTGGTGGAATTAATGTCATTTAAGCTTTTGACTTCAGCTTTTCCAAGGAAGTCATCATTTGTTGTATTGGTTGCGTTGGTAACATTAGAAACAGAGGTTGTATTAGTGGTATTAATGTCGTCAACGCTAATGATTGTAGCGTTATCAAGGAAGTCATGGCTAGCTTCGTTGGTAGCATTGGTGGTATTAGTTTCATTGATGCTTCGGATTTCAGCTGTTCCGAGGAAGTCGTCTTTAGTTGCATTAGTGGCATTAGTTGCATTGGTTTTATTAATGTTAGTAACGCTTAGGACTTCAGCTTTTCCAAGGAAGTCGTCATTCGTCGAATTAGTGGCATTGGTTGCATTGATTAAATCGGTCGCATTGGTTGAATTGGTTGCATTTCCAATGACAATCAAAGCAAAGAGCATGGCGTAAATTAGTTTATTCATTTGATATGAGCTTTGTTTTGTTAATTCGTTGAGTTTTTGTTGTTGTTGCTGTTCAAGTTTTTATTTACAAACTTTTTCGGCCACTCTTATATAGGGTGTGAATTCCATTGATTACTGATTTTAGGATTAATATTTACAAACGTTGCACTCGTGAATAGAATATTCAGTAATCAACATGAACTCTGGAATACTGTATTAGAATCATTTTATGGTTTTGTTGATCAAATTTGAATAACTTTCAGTAAATATTACTTGCTATCAGCACACGAGAATGTTCGTTGCTGAATAGGAACAAATTACCACGTGAGGAAGCTGGCAAAGAAGAATGAGCGGACTAAACCTGAATTAGTCCGACTTTGACTAAACTTCGTGGTGGCACAAAATTTGCATCACGTGATGACTGTCTTGCCAGGAAAAATTCTGTTGATGAAGAACAAAGGTAAAATCTGAGACTACTTTGTGAGGATTGAAACTGAAATGTGAAAACAACATCTCAACTATTTAATTATGATGTAATTCTAATAGGTCAAAGGAAATATGAGTCTCTTGGAGTATGTGCTGAAGTTTGAGCCAGAGTTCAGCTTGCCACTTCAAAAAGCAAGGCGTTGTCTGAAAACTAAAAAATGAGTCTTATTTAAATTTTCGAAACGCTTAAAAAGTTACATAACGTCTATAACTCCCAAGCCAAAGGAAATGCAAGCTTAGGGCTACTTATAACACACTAAAGTATGCGAAATGTAGTTCCGCATGATGTGGATTCCTGAATAGAAGTGGATGATCGTAAATTTTGTGAAAAATGAAGTTAACAGTATTTCTGAACATTCTGACAGGCAAGAATGATGCGGAGGCAGGCAATGAAAATCCCAGGTAAAATCCCCTCTACGAGCACATTTGTAGAGGAATCAAGATAGGGTTCATAAGGAATTATGGGCTAAATCTAACTTTAGCATTTTAATTCAGTAAATTATGCTGAATAACAGGCATTTTACGAATTAACAAAATTCTGCCCTGTGTCACAAAATGAAGTTTTCAAAAGTTTAGCAATCACTCTTGGTTCACTTGCAAAAGTTCCTTAGCTGAATGTATTTCTATCGTTGCTCATGATTTTCCTGGTGTAATTACGAAGTAGATATTTCAATTTCATCGAATAGAGCGAGAGAACAAAAGATGAGGTAATTCGAAGTGAAAAGCTGCTTCAAAGTTAATAGCAGGAGGCTCACTGTTGTTTTTTATCAATTAGCGCAATAGATATTCTGCATTTCACGTCTCATTTTATTTTTTGCTATGTATGAATGCCTTCGCATCAACTTCAAGGAATTTGGAAATGCTATCATAGCAAGCTGACTAAAAACTAATTAAAGCTTGAAGGCACTACTCTTCACAAATTATTAATCCAAGACGGAAATCCGTTGTTGTCAGAAAATAATGGTTCATGTTTGTAATTCTCGCCTGATTGCTGATCGTAGAAGAGCATTCTACTTACTTCAACGAGTTAAATTGGCCCTTCTTTCGATTTTATTACTTGGTATTTTTTTTACTAGAAAGCTATTAATTATCAAAATAAGCGTTCTTAGAATCAGCTTAGCAACTTGGAATTGTGTGTAGCAATCACATTCAAACTCATCATAGGATTCCAGAAACAGTTGGCTAGCTGTGCACTCCAACAAAATTCGTTTAGCTCTTTTCGATTCATGGAATTAACTTAACCTCTGGAGCTTTGCTATTCAGGATACAAACAATTTATCAGATATACTGTTTTGGTTTTTCAAAACGGAATTAAAAAAATATCAAGAGCAGCAGTTTCTATCATGCTCTTAAATTCAGATCTTTCTGAAAGTCCACTGACTCCCAATATGAAGCTTGCTTATAAAGATGTGAAACTTGCTTCAGAATCCGAAATATGTTTAACTTTTGACGCAGTCTCAAAATTCGATGGCAAAACCTACTCGTTAAAAGCACTCAACACTCATTCTGAATTCTATCAGCAAAATCCGAATATCGCTTCTACTCTTTTCGTTCAGGAGATGATTCGACTATGCATTGCTCATCCACAAGCAGTGCTTCAAAAAGATTTCGAAATCTCTGGGAAAAAAATCGCCTACGCTATGCATCACACTACGCCGATAATGAAATACACTCAGAAAACGAATCCTCTTAAGTATATCAATTTACCCCAAATGATCTGCGATGTGCTTGCTGATGTGAAATACTTGCTTTCAACTCTAGAATTAAGTAACACCATCAATTCTGGCCTTCAAGACTTTTATCACATTAGAGGATTGGACAAATACTATGTGGGAAATTGGGTCCGAATTATTCAAGCTAAGGATAGCAAAAGCAATGATTTCGAGTCAGTTATGGCGGATAAACAATCAGAGGATAGAGAAATCTATAATTTAGGTTTAAAGGTTCTCGAGTTTAGTGGGCTCGGGTCTGAAGATGTAAGCTCTCTCTCGGCTATTCGCAAGAATGAGATGCATAACGCTGCTGCTGAGGTCTTAGTCAAGGAAGCTAAACTGCCCGAGACAGCTAAAAAGCTCATTCTTAAAATGGTGCTGAGAAAATCGGACGACCGACTTAGAATCGACGACGTAGTCCAGGAATGGGCTGAACACTATGCTGACCAGTCAAGCAAGCTCAAGCTCACAGCTACTACCATTCAACCGACCCAAAATTCGCAACCCTCTGGGTTCCTAGCACAAAACTTACCTCACATATCGCAAACTACAATTCCAGATAGCGTTTCAAGAATTGGGAAGGGTTTAGGGCTGGCTGATAGCACACCCGGTGACTTGAGTTCAAAAAGTGAGATAATAGTGAGAAATGCCGCAACAAAAACCTCTGTTGACTATTTCAAAGTGAAGAGATTTCCGGACTGTGTATCAGGATGGAGTTGTCAGGATACACCAGATGCTATCTTATTTATAGCTTCTCAAGACATTAAAGTCATCGGAATCGGAATATATTTACCTCAGCCAAAATATAAGCTGCAAGGGCATGTGAGGCTATTGAATGGTGATAGTGATAAAGAAAATGATACATTGGCTGTGGCTGATGTGAATTTAGGAGAGAACATACTTACACCAGATAGAATCTGCAGAGTAATGTTTAACAAGGCGGTCACTGTGAAGGGAGGGAAGGCATATACTTGTCTGTGCAAATTGGGGAATGGCTACAGCTATCGTGGAAAAAATGGAGAAACCAACGTAAAAGGTGAGGGAGGTGTCGAGTTTGAATTCAAGCGTAGTGTTGTAGTATCAGGATGTACAACTAATACCAGCTTAGGTCAAATACCCGAAATTTATTATATGAAATAAATGACAACAATATTATTTGAATGCTCTGGATAAGATTGGATATTGCTTCATCCTTTCAATTCACTTTCATAACTGACTTACAATATACATAAATGAGGCTATTTAGGCCAGTCAAGATGAAAGCAGAAAGTGTTTTAATGAAATTATGAAGTTGTTTTATCGCCACCACAGCAAAGTAGGTCTAATTGCCTTGTGAATTAGACAAGATTGCCTCTATCGTCGCGAGATTTAACGAGAATCAAATGTTATTTAGAAATGATCGATGAGTTCTCCTGAAACAAATTAATGTTTTTCAAGCCTCTTGCTGAAAATCATAACCTTCTATCGATAAAACGAATAAAATCCAACCATCTTCTAATAACTACCTTTTGAGCCATATAAGAAACTTAGAGAATGGTCATGGTTTGCAAATACCCAAAAGAAGTTCAGGCTTTTATGGTCCGAACCAAGTTTTCGATTTGGAGTCTGCTATACTAGTATATCGAGTCACTAATCATAATTTGCACTTTGTCGCTTGGCACTACAGGGCTACGATACTAAATATATGTATAAATAGAATTTACCATATATTAACTAAGATGAAGATCACTTGATTGAACTAATCATAATGTTAGTCCCTCTTAATTATTACCAAAAGTACAAGAGAAGCAGCAGAAAATTATGATATGGAGTGGGTCTTCATGGATACGGGATAGAATAATGGAAAAAATTTGAGAGAGTTCTGAGAGTCAATAGAGCAAGAAAGTTCATGTTCAATATTCCACAAAAAGCAAAACTTCTGAGCCTATTTTACAACTAATAGAAACAAAGAATCAGAAGGGATCTCTTCTCAATATCGATTCTTTTAATTTTGAGAAACCAAGATGCAGGGTACAAGGAATTCAAAAAGTATCCAAGGCGTTTGTGAAAGTTAGGAGTAGAAAGTCTATGCTAGGCTCGGGAATTTTGAAATAAAAAATTTTTTGATAAAGGAATTTTCATGGAGTCTCTTGAAAGTTTCAATCTAGCAAGTTCGTTCACATGGATGAGAGTTTCTATCTCAAATTCATCGAAATGATGACCACAAAGTCAATTCATTAGCATTGATATTTCATGCTCCAGTAGGTATAAAGTGTAATTTAAATTAGAAGAGAATTGCTTATTACCACTCTCTTGATTTTTATCAATTCTAAGAGTCGTTTTAGTGCCTTTTATTGTCATAGAGAAGAGAATTTAATTATTACTACTATAGTCAAGAGCTTTGAGTGCATTGAGAAATGGCTGAGATACATTCAGAAGTGGGTGCTTAAGTTAAAAACTTCAGCAAACCTCTGCAAATTCGTACTTCTAACCAAATATCAAAAAATATAATGGTAGATGTGTTAGTCTTTGATACCAAAACGATATTCTTAGTGAAAAATTTTGTCAATTGCCACCATGTTCTTTAATTTGCCATTTATTGTGCTCACTACATGATGTTTAGAAGTATAGAAAACCGAAGGAGGAGTTCTTTTCATATATAAAACCAGAAAAACGTCTGTAATTTGTTAGAATTCTAGGCATATATTTATAGAGCTTTTTGAAGATAATTTACAATAAATCTTTGAACCAAGGCTAAAGAGAAAGATAGAGATAATGGTAGATAAGCGAATTCGAATCATCGAACAGTCCAAAATTCCTGAATACCCGAACAGAAATGACCCAGATGCTGAAGACCGCTACGATGAAGAGATAAAAACCATCAAAAATCAACTCAGGCAATGGAATAAAGACCTGACCAAGGTAAAAAATAGTGAATACATCAAACTAAAGCCTACTTCCAATCTCTTCGTGTGGAATGTTCTCTTGCGAGCAAAACCAGAGCAGCAAGCCCTTTGGGGGACAAATTGGTATCGCGCTCAACTTGTATTCTTCCAAGGTTTTCCAGGTAAAGGTCCGGAACTGAGATTCCCAAAGGAATTCCAAAATCTATTCGTTTACGCGATACCTGATTACAATATTTGCTATAGCTCCCTCAATGGCTGGAAAGAAACTGATTCTCTGACGAGTGTGCTGCCAGGCGTCATAGAAGTTTTGTTTGAAAATCCTGAACTTGAACTGAACAATATGAAGTGCCCGGTTCTCAAAAAGTCAGGCTTAAGTGGCGTTGCTCCTGCCAATCCCGAGCTCGCCAAAACTTATATCAATAACAGAGCAGAATATAACAGAATCATTAAAGCTCAAGTTGTAACAGCGAGTTACCCAGAAGATCTTGATTTTACTGAATTATAGTCCTCTCAGACAAGGCCAAAACCGGAATCACAGAACATTTTACAGAAGCCAGAGAGAAAAACTCTAAAAGATAGGAGCAAAAGATTATACATATTTGCTCGATTGATTTTGTAACAGTATTCCTGAGTCATGACACAACATATATGTCTATATTTCCATTCCGAATAGCAGTTCATAAAAAGGTAAATATAGTACAGCTTATCTGAGTTGACTAATCTAGAACTGGATTATGAAATCTGCGGCTCATGTTCTGGATCGTATATATACAGGAGTAACTTCCTAAAAACACACTAATAACCAGTTTCAATTCAAGCTTCTGTTTCATCTTCATTTGAACTCAGCCAATATTCTTCCTGGTAGTAAGTCTAAATAAATGTCAACTGCAATCTATCCTTTGAGTTCTAGATCCTTGTCCTATATCATGAGGCTGTAAAAGAGATTCGGATACAAAAGTTAATCGGTATGGAAAACAACCCAAAACATAATTCGAATCAGCATACAAAACGGCACCGTGTCTCGCTTCTGATATTTCATATCTAATTTATTTCATCTTGTTTTTTATTTTCATTCCAACTTGTGGCAAGAGTCAGTGAAAGTATTCTAAGCTAATATTTTGAGCTAAGTAAATTCAGTAAATTTCCAAAGTTTCAGTATGCTTTATTTCAGTTACACTTGTTGTGTAATCAATTCTACTGCTCTGAATTATTTAACTCCTTAACTACATACTGTACATCAAGTAAAACGCAAATTTTTGCCTCAGGTTAAAATGAATTATCAATCAAACCGCGGATTTAAAACCAAAAAAAAGTTAATGATTTCCTTCAAATTACTGTCTTTCTTGAAAATCCAAACGAGAAACATTCCAATCGAAGGAAAATGCTGTTCCCGCTGATCTTGAAGTTCAACTGCATCGATCAAAAGTAAAATCTTAAAAATGATAAATACATTAACATCGCAACACACCCACTCACAATTACACCAAGACACAACATGCGAGCTCCATAAGAAGCGCCCTTCTTCATCGGATCTGCTGCCGCCGAATGTCCTCACAAACTTCCATCTCCTCTCTCCTTCGGCTCAAACCACGTATTATATAGTTTATGATGCGATTTCAGTCGCTGACAACCAAAACTACTGCATAAGAGCGCTTGATATCCAATCCGACTTTTATCTCAAGGATCGCAGCCTCGCTTTAAAATATTTCATGGAGGAATTGTCTTATCTCTGCATGCGCTTTGACAGCGAAGAGAAAGTTGCTGATTTCTCCAATCTTGTTGTTGATGATGATAGAGTTGCTTTGGTGATGAAGCCTTGTGCGACCCTCAGACATCTGAAGCAGCAAGGCGTTGCTATCGACGTTGAAAAAATGCTTAAAGAGGTCTATTCGGACATTTGTTTAATCTCTTCGAGATTCGGCATACATAACTTGGACTTGAACATGGATACTATCTTCTGCTCCAATGAATGCTATTTCATCTCTGATTTTGCCACTGGGACACTTATCAATAGAAACACTTGGGCGATTGCGAAAAAAACTCCTAAAGATCAGAAAAATACGAGATGGGCCATTCACCAGCTAAAGCATCGCCGGTATCTCTCACCAGAGCAACTAAATTCCAAACTTAGTGAACTACCAAAGGATACCTCTATAGAAATCTACAATCTGGGGCTGCTCTGTCTCGAGCTTGCTGGGATAGAGGCTTCGGACTGGGAGATACTACCTTTGGAAGAAGACGAGAATCACTACGCTGAACTCCTAAAAATAATCCTTCAGAAGCTTCAAAAGCTCAAGCAATCCAACTCACTGCTGTCTCTCCTTAACCTAATGCTGGCGAAGGATGTTCCGACTAGACTGATCGCAAAGGGAATCTTGTTGTTGAACGAATCGACCCAATCAACACCTTCTAATCACGAACACATCATTATCCAGACGATTGAAAAGCCAAAAGAAACTCTGACTATTGATTTCGAAACGATCAAAGACTTTACAAAGCTCCCAAAGAAGAAAAAGGGATCTAAAGCAACCCCCACTGCAGAAAAGCATGTTATTCAATTCGAGACGAAGTGTCAACTCACTGAAAATGATTTGGATGAACTCGGGTTAAATATCACAGATGTAGTCAAGCTCTGGATGCCAGGACTCAAAGCAGTCAGATTCCGCGAACTCGAGATCGATGTTTCGAAGGCTAAGATTCTCAGCGAGAGTCTTTTCTGGCCGAACCTCGAGAGTCTAGATCTTGCAGAGAACAACATTGGAGATCAGGGCGTCAAATTCCTCGCTGAAAATAAGACATGGGTCAATCTACGTTCGCTTAATTTGTCAAAGAATAAGATCCACGCTGAAGGCTGTGAATATCTCGCTAAAAACGAGACTTGGCCTGAGCTGAGAGACTTGTGCTTGCAATATAATGACATCGGAGCCAAAGGTGCGCAGAATCTTGCGCAAAACACGACCTGGACGCATCTCACCTCACTACAGCTCACTGCGTGCAATATTGGAGTAGCTGGTGCGAAGAGCTTAGCCTCCAATAAAAAATGGCTAGGATTGGCGTTCCTTGGACTCTTACAGAACAACGTGGATCAGAATACAGCGGACTATATAAAAGCTACTGCACCTTGGGGCCATCAAGTGTCAATCTCGTTCTAAGTACAAGAACCGTATGCTCTGACTAAATATAATACCCCGGCTAAATAGAATTTATGTGGATAAGCATGAACTTTTTTCTCGTGGATAATTTGTAGAAGTTTATTTATTGGAGAACTTTACTGCTATATTTGACTAATAATAGAACCAAATTGCCACTATACATACAGGCAATTATTATTTCTAATATCATTGATAGTTCATTAATAAGTACTTGATTTAATCGTGCTTGATTTCAAATCTAGAATCAAAAACTATAATTAAAAACTTGCCTTTCAGAGCAGAGAATTCCACACTTCAATCTATCCTATTTCCATTGAATTGTTAAATCAACTTATTGTAATTTTCATCAAGTTTTTTTTTTTTTCATTCAAGTCAGTGCAATAAAAAGCTCTATGTTTTCTCTAAGGATAGATTTTCAATTTATTATGTATGTTTCTCTTTCTCTCTCTCACAACAGAAGAACAACTAACTGTTCAAGAAGAAACTATAGAATAATGCTTTACCTTTCCTAGCCTGATATATATAATCAAGACTGCCGTTCCAAAGCCAAGAGTTAAGCCAGCCATAATTGCAGTCTCATTGATAAATCCATGCAAGTACTCTGTCTCGATGAATTTTTCCAAGTCGTTCATCATCTTTCTGATATTGACGTCCAAGAAGCAGCCATCGATTGAACGAAGATAATTTGACCCATGAACAAGCCACCATCGATATCCGAAAATGATCAGACTCTCAAATAGGAAATAGCCGACCAACAAAAGCGTAAAGTAGAAATTGATCAAGTACACCATCACATGATAGAACATTTCTTTTCCAAGCTGTATCCATTTGAATAGGTTAAAACCAAGCATCAACAGCATCCCACAGATCAGTGCTCCTCCGCTATAATAGAAAATGGGGCCGTATTTATCAAACCAGTGCAATTGACTTTTTATCGAAGATATTTTAGAGAAATCGATGTCCCAGCATTCTCCAACCCATGTGAGAGGAGCAAATCGAGCCTGTAGATACACCTTTTGACCTGAGAGGTAGGATGCGAATGATGGTAGCTTGCTCATTGTTCCAGAAAATTTATTTTGGTTATAAAAATCCAGTTCGTCTATCTTATCAAGAGGTTTAAGATCGCTACGGAAAGCATATCCACCGCATCCTTGCTTGCGAGGTTGAGCTTTTTCTAAAGGATACGCGGTGCGGTCTCGTCCTTCGTTAGCTTCTTTAGTTCCATCAATAACGAAATAATCCCAGCAAGAAAGTCTGGCGTAGGAAATTTCGAAACCTGTTAAAAGGTACGAAAAGGAAGGAGAATACACGAACTCGTAGCGTTGCCCAGGTTCCCATTCTGTAATTGTTAAGGATAAATCGACGTCGGGGTTATTTTTATAAGGATCTGGATTTTTAGCGGAATCTTTAGAGACCCACGAAATTGGGCACTTGCTATCTTTTGGAATACAGTAGCGGTCGCTACAATTCTTTTTGCCTTCACCACAAGTAGCCTCCATCCTGTAACTTAGGGCACTTCTTGGAAGTTCCTTTGTGCAGATTTGAGTATTTCGCCAGGTTGAGAAGTGTTGTCTGTCGACCGCTTCAATCTTCGTATCTGCTGGGCCACAGAACTCTTTGGGCAAGATCGTTTGGGTTAGATTGGATTTACAACCTTCATTGGTTCCAGCCCAATAGCCGATTGGTTCGATGTTGAAACCGTCAGGACATACATCTCCTGGTTTGATAAGGACTAAATCAGTGATATATCCTTGAGTGTTTATGTATTGTACGTTCTCTAAAAGCGAGGGTGTGAGTGGCACTTCTGAGCGGGAGGTTCTGGCGATGAGTTGTAAGCGAAGGTAGGCAATGATAGTGCAAATGATATAAAATGCCACTGGTATAATGATAAGTGATTTGCGTGCTTGGTCAACACAGCGAGCTGGATCCATTGCGGAGGTCAGAGTGGCCGGTTTCTGCTCTGGGTTAGTTTGGAGAGGCTTTTCTCCTCCGGATATTTCAAAGCTTTCCATTCTGAAATTTTAAAAAAATTTATGTATCTTCTGAGGACTCTCAAGTCAATAATAGATCTCATTTCAGTTAGATTTTAAGCAATTACGTGTTACCTAATATTCATCGCTTTTTGACCCAATGCTTGAAAAATGATTGTATAGGATGCTACAATACTCAAAGTTTTTCATCAAAGTGGACTAATCTTCATATCATTGTTAGGCCGATTGAGAGGCGTTTTAGTTTGTTCTGCAATTTTAATTCATGTAAGTAGGATCGGATTGCTCTTGATAAATTTTTCTATTCCAATCCAGAGCTTCTCGGATCCAAATGATTTGGATTAATTTGATATTATAGCAATATCGTTCTCCTATTTCTTTACATGAAGATGGGCAAACTTATCAATTTAATTCATTTTCACAGGGAAGTAAATGATTCTATTAATGAACAATAATGATAATTCAAGAGCCTCTATTCATGTTGTAGAATTTCTCATAGAAGGCCATTTCCACTAGAATTGAGATCGATCACGAACTCACTGCTATTCAATATTTTCCTGAAAGCCTGTTCTCGTTATGGTAAGTCAAAAATCGGATGCTGGGTCACACAAGATTTACAATAAGGCTTAAGCAACAAGATCAATAATGAGAAGCAGACACTTTTTTTTTTTAATTTTTCTCTGTCAGATAATTATTACACATTTATGTATAACTCCGATAATCAGTATTCTAAATCTCAGCTTAGCAAGGACCTCACCAAAACGACTCGGATTATTGCAATGGGATATTAGAAAGCATTAGGGTTGCACTAGCACTATAGAAACTTTAAAATTATTAGTAATGATTTGATAAATAGGTCATGAAGAATTATACGACAAGAGTATTAATACAAATTATTAAGTAAAGGCTCAGGCTCATAGTTGAAAGCTTGAGATAGAATGAAAGATAAAAGATGTTTTGACTATCTTGTAAACAATTTATCATTCAGGTCTTACCCGAACAGGGAAAATTTTTTTAGGGATTGGCTTGCACTCATGGTTTGCAAATCAACAGAAAATATGAAATTTTTTCATCTAAATTTAGTCGAGGAAAATAGACAAATAAAAATACCATCACTGAAAAATATCAAAATTGCTTTTATAAAATTTCTTGAAAAACTCTTTGTGAGTTTAAAATGAACGAATTTGCTGTCCAAAGAACCCAGAACATGGATTTTTTGGGTGTAGTTGTTTCGCTTTCTTCGTGGTGTATATTCTTTCAATATTTTAGTCTTGCTTTCGATGCCTCCAGAGAATTCTGATTTGACTTGTTTCTCAGCGTCCTTGTGTCCAGTTTGGACTCAAACCATGTGCAATTGCAGTTTCAGCAGCCAATCCAAAGATTTTCAACCTTGGTTGGTCTTTCGACCGGCACTATTCATGTCTTGTAGTGCTTCTTTTTTTTTTTGAAAAAAAACAAAAAGAACTCACACATCTTAAGCATGACTTCCAAGGAGCAACCTTATAACAATAGAAAAAAATAAATTCACAGCTTTAAAAAATGCAATATGGTATCCAAGCTAGTTTGCTTTCTCTGAAGAGAAAACGCAGAAGGAATATTGTCTCAATCTAATGCTAGCCTTCAGACATCTCGAGCACTTTGTTGCTTCTGGTACAAGCACTTTTCTTGTAACTCAGCAACAAAGAGAAAGATGCCCCACGTCAAGCTGCTGTAGAAGATCATTTAATTGCAATCTTTTGTCTCAAGAAAGTAAATATTTCTATTTAAATGAAGAAAAAATGGGCCGGGTATTTATAGGCGCAGTCAAAGTTTTAAAAAAATTCTCTCATAATAATTATTGGTCTACATTGAAAATTAAAATACCTAATCTATAAACTTTACTGATAGAAATTCCAAGAACCTTTTAAGAAAATAAGTTATGGGTTCATTGCTAACAGTTTCTTGAGCCTGCGTCACATCACTGCCTCTTTCTCGGAGTCTCCTCAACATATTGGACCTGCCAAATTAATTTGGGAATTAAATCATATACAATGCGCATAACAATGAGGAATTAAAATGTGCTGGGGTATTTAACTTTGATTAGAATTCCCCCAAACTTGTCCATTCTATCGCAGTTCGGGAGACAAGAACTACACTGACTGCTATTTGCAGCCTTCTGGGAATTAACTCTAAATAAGTTAAAATACTGAAAGAAATTTGAAATTTATCCTTGTTCTGAAGGGCAGAAAATTTAGAGTAATTTCAATAAAACGTTAGATACATTGGTTTCTCGGGAAGGGCAGCATGGAAAAGCGAAAAGAGTTATGTTCATGAGCCAGTGGAAAGTTTGAAATTGCCATTTACATTTCTACCTTTTCGACACTTGGAACTGTGCCTAAAATATGGGTTCTTGAATTACTGACTTGCTGTTGAATAAATCAAAAATCGACTTAACAGCTGACTTAATTCGATGACTTTTTATCAGTTTATCGGAATGATTTCTGAGAATCATTCAGAGCCTTCTAAAATTTTAAGAGGCGACTAAGCTATAGGCGTGCTTTAAAATAAAAAATGTTGCTGCTTAAGCGGTCACAATCATGACTATTAGAAAAGTTGTTTAGTGTCGCTGAAATAACCGTCACTTTTAAGCTATATATGCATCTTTTTCTTTCAAAATGATTCTTGAAAGAGGAACTTGAAAACGAATAAATCCTACTAAATTGAACGTCTTGAGAAAATAACTTGAAATAAGCAGAATTTGAAAAGGAGACGCTCTGGACGATTAATTTAAAAAGAAAAATCATAATTGAAACAAAGTAGCGCTAATTTTATTTCCTTTTGGGCAGGAATGCGTACAGTGACACCTCTTTTTAAGGGTTTCCATCACTCTACAATGTTCTAAAGTCCATTTTCTAACCTGTGTCTCTCTCTACACAGAAGCCATTATCGCCCGGTGTAGATCTTCCTGATTCTTTGCCATAATTAACTTAAAATTCCTAACAAATATGATGAATGAACAGGATTAGCTATATCCAACTCCTTATTACTTGTAAATCTCATACCTACAAGAAGCTTTCCTCTTTGCATTGTAGTTTTTACATAAGTACTTCAAAGCAGCATCTGCACATTTTTTTTCTCCACTCGCAATCTCAAATATTTGCTCGAAGGGGGAACTGACACCTTAGTTGTAAAGACTAAGCAATCTTCACTAACTCGCTTCAGACATCACTCCTGTCGTGTCAAATTTAAAATCAAAATAACTGTAAATTATTATTTTTCGATTTCTCAAATATAATTAAAGAACGCAAGTCACTTTTCTGGAAGAACAATCGAGATCAGAAAGGTTCGGCAGATATGAGTTTCAAAGGTTAACCAGCCAGCAAGGCAACTACATAGGATGCCATTAGCTGTTGAATGTCTTTTTTCACTCGACAACTGCGTGAACAAAGCAACAAAGTAGCAAAAGAGACAGGAATTAGTAATAGACAAGAGGTTTAGAGGTTCATGGTTGCAGCTAGAGTGAGATTAGCTTCTATTCAATAGCATAAGTTTCAGAAAATTGAATGGAGTGTTCGCTAATTTGATATTTAAGATAGTTTGCTTTCGAAGATTAGCACACCTTCAGAGTTTTAAGAAACAGTTCGCATTCAGACTTATCAGAGAGGGCTGGTTAAGCAAGCACAACTAAGAAAATAAACTAAGGTTAGAACCAATGAGATGACTGAATAATCAGGGGAAAAAATCAAGCTTTCAGACTTAGATTACTTTCCATTTTAATCAACAAAGGTTCTCATTATGCATCTGATGTGAGTTCTACACATACGCTGATATTACAAAAATTCAGGTGTAATTATTTATAGTGTGGATGGAATAAACAATAACGAAATTTTCATTTCTAAGCTAGAATTCGTATAGATAAGTCGAAGTGGATGAAAGCTGGATATGTGTTAAATTATGCGAAAAGGTAATCTCTCAGAATTATTGCTTGTTGGGAAATTAACTACGATAAGAAAAAAATGGAACATAGAAATAAGGCGTGATTGGAAATGTGAAAGATGATTTGTGAACGTTCGAAGAGTCAAGAATTTGAGTATGGAATATTCAATTTTAAAAATAAAAAAAGAGTGATTTCTAAAAAAGAAAAACTTTAACTCGATAGAAAACCATTGAAATTAGCAAATGCAAATTTTTATTAAACTATTAGTGAAGGAGACCATGAATAGAATCTGTAATGTCGTCATCTTGAATTTGATGCGGGGGAATTTATAAGAATTATCAATAGTAAACTAAAGCGTAAACCGTATTGAGATCAGATTCTAAGGCTCTGTTAAAGTTATTAAAGACAACTCAAGCGATTGCGATAATTGTTGACTGTTTCTGTGCTTTACTTGAACAGCTTTTATTATTTTGCCCGCAGGACTTCATTATTTGGGCCATTTATGTATTGATTAGATTTGGTAAATATTAATTCTTAGATGACTATCAATTTCCATAAAGAACAAGATCGCAAAAAGTTTCAATTTGAAATTCAATAAATTCAACCATTCTCGCATGATCTAAATATTTCTTATTGAAGCAGTCTCAAACAATCAATTCAGCTTCTAATTGTATTGTTTGAGATTTTAAATGCGATGAATTGCTGTCTCACTTATTCTAGTTTTGCAACATGTTTAAGTAGAGGTACATTTGTTCGTAATAAGCCTAATCTGTGAAAAAATTCTTTGAATTCCAAAAGTTAAGAGTATCGCTAAAAATAAGTTATTCTCCCGTTATTTATCATAGATGAAAATTTCATTCAAATACCAAAACTACCTGCAACACATATTCTCATTATAACACAAATGACTCAAATACCTGCTTTTTTGGACAATGATAAAGCATCCAAATACCTTGTACTGTAACCCAAAATACTTTGAATAACAATTTCCTTAATCACCGTAAGTTTAGTCATCTCTTATCTTTTCGTTGCGATTTAGACTCGGAAAGCAGGAAATGGGTTCATCTTTTGATGCAGAAGTTAAGATAGGACTGCTCGCTCAACAGAATCTTCTGTATGAGATGATGAAATCCTCAAATCTCTGCTATCGCGCAAGATTTGGTTCTGAATCAAAAAATGAATAAGTCAGAATCACTCTGAACGGGGCAAATTCGAATCGGAAGGAATAGTTATATTCTTTTCCGATTTTTTTTGGCCTCGGGAGCATATGAGATGACTGAAACTCTCAACTTCAATTCTAATTTTCAATTTATGAAAATCAAAATGAATTATTAGATCTATTTCCTTTTTTCATTACAAATTTGTGAGTGAAAATGGTTTTAATTATACTAATCTGCTTGATTTACTCCAAATAGTATTAGAACATCAGAGTATTTTTTTCTCTTCATATCATTGAATAGTTAACAAAAATCGAAATTTGAAACGAGCTTTGAGTACTCGACTGTCATACTGAGTATTTAGGAACGGTACTATATATCATGAAAATAGTAGCAATAAAGGACTCTCAACAAATACTATTTCACAGTCCTCCCTTCTTACGTTAAATTTTGTATCGAAGTAAAATACTTATACAGCAGTAAAAGAACGACTTTTCAGTTTGAGTCAACTAGTAATTAGAAGCGATACCACATAGATGTGAATTGCTACAATATGTTGGTCAATTATTCTTATCAGTTTCAGATGATCATGACATAATCGCAGTGAAAACATCTGACAAATCTTGAATTTCAGTTTTGGAAAAAGGAACAAAATTGCATCTATTTCAGGTACGATTGGACAAGAGAGACTGGTTGAAATCATTAAAGTGTGAAAAGTTTTAATGTTGTAAGGCTAATCCAGATGGATTGCTTCCGCTTGGGCAACTATTGGCCAGCTGTTGGGAATATTGGACTGCTTGCCTTAAAAACAAATTTCTAGTTTTCTAAACGAAATCCGTGTCAATGAGAGCACAAACTATATTTGGGAACCAGGTGATGTTTTGAGACTTGCTACTAGAGGGATATTCGATTCCTACATGAGCTAAAAAGTTCCATCAAATTAAGCTCAGATCCGATGGAGCATGTCAAAGATACCAGCTGAATGCTTATCTTCTAATTCATAATAATATAACTCATGATTTATCAATAAATCCATGAAGAAACGCAATTGTGTTTAAAGAGCACTTCTGTCCATGGAATACCTGTCTCATATAACTAAAAGGATCTTTTGTAAGTCTCAACAGCCTACAACAATCAACCAGCCTGTTGCTACTACACCAAAACAAGCAGACTCAATACTAACTAATCGTATTTTACAAACAGTGGATCTGAGTGTTCCTCGATTGGCTGACTCCTCATCTAATCGACGTCGTGGATGGCTCCTCCGCTTTATCTACTATGACAAACAGCAAAAGTTTATTATCCTGGTACTCGAACACGATTGCATTTATTTGTTTATCCTATACTCAAAGACTTTGCGGTTATTATCGAAGCGACCTCTCGTCGGAATTTATAACTTTAAGCAAGCAATATATCTGCCAGAGGATCATAACAAATCTCTCGTGATCTATCATAACAAAGGGATTTATATATTTTCCGTGCTCTCTCTCAAAATTTTAAAAACTCTCACCTATGCAAATGAGCAAAGCAATAGAAAAGAAGGGACGGTAAGTATGGTCAGATATGGCTCCACAGTTGTAACTTGTGGTTCTTTAAAAAGGAATTCCTGTATCAATATTATTTTTGTTTCAAGCCTTGACAACTTGAAAACATGTCAATTACGTACGAAGCGAATCCCTAATTGCACCGAAAACTATCAGGTATATGCTAAGGACGTGAAAGGCAAAGGATATGTATTCTTCTTCGTTCAAAACAAATACAATTTCAATGTATCGCAGGCTTTCCTCAAGATCATAGATCTTGACTCCCGAAATATTATGAAGACAGTCTTCCTGCCCTTTAGCTTTCAGGTCCTGCACGTATCCAATATCTTTTCTAAAATAATTGGAGTCCGCGAGATAAAGACCAACAAGACGACGAGATGGTGTCTCGTCGAGATCCCAATAGATGAAGAATTTAAGAGTTTGGTTGAGTGGCAGAACGTTGATGAGTATCATAAATATTTGAAGATTTTGAAGTTCTCTCGGCACCCAAAAGTACATGTTGATCAAAAAGCATTGTACTTCGAAGTATCTTGTATGTATACTCTCTATAAGAATCCGGTCTATATGCTTGAGTTCGACAAAGAAAACGAAATCATTAAAGAAGCGACGACGCATTTTTATCCAGCAAAATACAATGCTGTCCTCGAACAAAATGGAAAGAGAAAAACGGTTGGTGTTTTTAGTTCACGGAAAGGAGGTTGCATTCTTAAGCTCGAGATGCTCAACTCGATAAATAGTCTCGAGAAAAGCCTTTCTGGACTGAATATCTCAGATACGCTGATGAAAATCTGCCAGGACTCAAATATCTATTCCCAAGATAATATCTAGCAGTGTGTTCATATTTCGATAAGAGATGGTGGTTTTCTTTTCTGAAAGCCTTTCCTTTTTTTTCATCTGTGGAGTAACTGACATCATGAAAATTGTTTAGTCAGTTTCCAATTTCTTTCGAGTATGCTTTGGAAAATACATGTTCGGGAAAGGGATTTCTCAAATTGAATATGGAAATTTACATACCATTAATCAGCATTACAAACTTACTCGGAAAGAAAATAATCTATTTCGGTAAATAAAGAGATTCCATGTTTTTCAACTCAGAAAAACCGGATTGTCCTTGTTTTTTGGACGTTCTTTCTCCAATCAAGTCCGAACATTTAGATCGAGAGACAGAGTCTTTGTCCAACATCTGCAGCAGAGTGGCCTTCACATTTTCAGGAAAGCTCGAATCTTCAACAAATTCTTTGAAAACTCCATTGTGTGCTTTAATATCACTAGTTTCCGTCAGAATTTTAAGGTATTGTTTATCTATGCCTTCAAATTCGAGAGCAATCAGTCCTAGTGCATATATTTGCTCTTGAAAATCTGAATTATCCGGCTCCTGCTGAACAAAACTCCAATGATCTACAAAAAATTTGTGGTTTGTTTCGGTTCTATAGATATTCTCGAAACCGATAGGGATGTCTCCTATGAGTATTTCGTTCTTCATGAAATCCAAATCAGCCAAAACATGCTTGATGAGCACTTCAAAGTCCACATCCTTCTTTTTATCCATTAATTTCCTCAAAGGTACTCCTGGTCGCTTGACATAGGTCATAACACCTTCTCCTTGCTCGAAATCCTGGATGAAAATTTCTTCACGTTGGATAATGCAGAGACGCAGTAATTCCTTGATAAACCCTGTAACAGCAATGTCTATTTCTTGTTGGGATGGCTTCGAGTTTAATTCTAAGACTCGAATAAGCACTTCCGAGCCATCTTCTTTACTTTGGGCCCTGAATTCTTTGTAGTGTGAAAGAGTGGAAACCTCACCCTTGAGCAAGTATTTCTTGCTCATCTTTGGAGGCAGAGAAATGATTTCGTGCCCTATGGTTTGGCTCTCTACTAATTTCATCGGCGCATCAGGCTTTCCAAGTTTAGGCGAGACATTCTCAACTTGATGATTAGAGATATAGTTTTGAAATTTTTCGCTCTTTGCATCGGAACTCCATAGAGAATGAGTGTCGTCGTAAATATTCGCTCTGCTGCCATTCATCATGTTCATAATATTAATTGGAAGATTGCTGTATTTACAAGATAAAAATTAATATACTACTCATTGCACAGAAAATATACCAAATTCATCAAATAGAGCAGCATACTAAACTTACTAGGCTCACAGAACAATGTAGCCATGGTGTCTTTCTTCTTTAACTCACTGTGCTTTGAAAGTTTTGATATGAATTAAGCCTTCTAGGAAACGATAATATATGCCTTGAAAGAATGGAACGCTGCACTCAAAATCCCACTTCCTCCCCGAGTGCTTAAGTATGGGAACTAAGCCACCTGTTGAGGGATTCTCATTGCAGATTCTAGCATAGGCACTGAGTCGATATCATTTCTTTGTATATTTTGTCATACTTCTCCATGCATAGCCTAGATCTTCATCACGAAATTGAAGCTTTTATCTGTTGATCTTGATGTGAAATGAGCTTCAACTTCAGTTATTATGCAGTTGGATGGTAGATTTGTTGATATTATTCAACGATCTGTGAAGTAATTCCAATTTAAATATCTCTAGGAATAAAATCAAGAGAGAAATTGCGCAAAGGTTCCTTCATCAACCTGCCACCAGAAAGTGATTAATTACGAACTTCAAATTGCACCTTTTTTGTGAGTTGGGAAGGAATCGCAGATCATCTGACTCCAAATTGATTCATATTTAATCCCTTATATTTTTTTCTGTTGGACACTAGAGAACAGTTAAGTTAATTTTTAAAGTCGACTCGGGGCTGACAAGGCAGATATGATGAACTTAAATATCAGAATGCACATCAAATGCTCACTTTCTAGTAATTCATTTGAAAATACAAAACCAATAACAACTTTCATATATAATAAAAGACCTGAAATGATAAATTTAAAGGAAGAATTCACTTGCTCAGACCTCCAGTTATCCTCAACACTGCCCTCTCAAGGCATCCCTGATACATTGTCTAGCAATGCTAAACCTAGGCGAGAGAGCTGCCATGAAAAACCAAACAATAAACCCCCAAAACTCTCTTTTGAAAATAGTTTTGAAAACACAGCCCTTCTTCAAGAATTTGAATTGAAGTTCGAAGAAACAGGACCTGAAATGAAAAAAATCAAATTAGAATCGCCTCAAAAGGCATTCACGAATAGTTGCTCAGGCATATCAGCTGAGCTCAAGATTGAAGAATCTAACGCAACTGAGACAAACTTGAAAGAAGAATTCTCCCTCAATTCTGCTGCTAACTCTGCCAATACGCAAACTTACGATGAAAATTTCCTGAGATATACTGTAAACCTTGCCCTTAAACAGTTATTTGCAAACGCCATACCAACTCAACTGACACTAAGAGAAGAAACAGAGTACCACCAATTTTACACGGGATTCGGTACGATCAACTTGCAGCTGTCCCACAGCAACTTCAAAGGGTCCCTCAGCTTACAACCCAGTTTGGCAATTCAGTCGGTCATTGGATCATTAGAAGAATCTCTCACAACCTCAGACTTGAGAAAGAGAGAGGCTAAGCCTCAATCGAAAATAAAATGTCAGCATTTGAAAAATTTCAGTAAAAAATTCGGCGATCAATTCATTTCCTACTTGAAAGTCATGCACAAAATCGACGTAAAGAAAAAATGGAGAGATAAATTGAGTTGGAAAATTTTAAATTCTTACTTGGAAGGTCAAGAATCGTTGGAAGGTTTCGATACGAGAACTTTTATCACTCTCTTTTTAAATTTCGTCCGAGATATCGACATTGAAAAATTTGAGAAGTCCCGAGTTCACCACACGATGGTGAGAATATGCTATAAAATTATGACTGGTTATCTTAAGTCCGCCTGCGAATTGATAAGGCGATATGATGCTATTTACAATTTTAACTTCGTCTCAATAGTGAAAGTCTGGCCACAGTTGGAAATGTCGGTGAGATGGGAGCCTCCAAAATTTGAGAATTAGATTAAATGAGTTTATATCTATTTTTCTGTTGCGTTGTAATACACTTTTTCTCTCTGTGAGTAAATCTATTTGAGATTTTTGAAGTATTTTGTAAGAGAACTGAGGTAAGGTTTTTATTAGGACTGTTAATGTGTCACTAAATGCAATAAATTACCATCATGTGGAGAAAACTACATAAATTTCTATTTTTATTCACAGCTCAGGAGCTCTGTTAATAGGCATCTTACCTTAGTAATACATCAGAGAGCTCATAGAGGAGTTGTGTTTACCTCTCTCTTCATAATCAATTAAAAGTTAGTTCGAGAAGGACAGAACATATGGGAGAAATTTTCAACAAATGGTGTCCATTAACCAAAAAAAAAAAGCATCCAATACACTCAGAAATTAACCGTCGCAGCAGTAAGTCAATATCTCATCATAAATTGAACTGGAAAGTCTCAAGAATGGCTTTTTGTGGTATCAAATTCCTTATCAATTCTCCAAATCAAAATGTGTTACGGAAAAATGAGGCTTTCGAAGCAGAAACTATGCAAATGAGAACAATTTCTCTCTTTAAGAGTCCAATATTTCTCATTGCTAGAATCAGCAGACTCAAAAAGATTTTTTGTATTCTATGAAACTAAGTGAAAAATCGTTACATATCGAGCAGACAAAAAATTTTTTTGTTGCTCTAAGTTGAATGGACCCAAAAAAAAAGAGCTAGAAATCCCTACAAACTTCAATCTCACCCTTTTCCAATCAAAAGGTGGCTCCTATTTGACTTTTGAGCCATATTTTTTTATTGTGAGTATCTTATCTCTTCAATTTAAAGATTGGGTCATCCAGCAATTTTATGATTTGACTCCATTCACCTTGCTCATTTGAGCAATCGTATTGATTGATAGAGAGTTGGAAGACAACCAATCGCACATCATTGCTTAGAAAGTTATCATCAACGTCTAACTTTTTTACACTTTTGGCATAGAGCAGACACTTTGAAATCCACAAACAGAAACAGGGACAAAATAGCAGAACTACCAACGAGCAGTCTTGCAGAATGAAAAATAACAAAACAGAGAAAAAAAAGCTAAACTTATATTTTAGATAGTTCTTGCATAGTGTTTTGATTAAATTTCTAAAAGTCCACAATTAGAGTGTCAATAAAACCTAAGGTTGCTGTTGCCTTTTATGGCAAGAATGCCTCTGTCCCCTTTTAAATTTTTCTCTGTAGAACTATAAATTGATGATATTTGCTCTCATTTGAGCCTAAAATTTGGTTCCTTTGTGGTTCAATTCAAATGGTTTTTGTAATGATTGTCTCATCCCGAGAACAAGAGGTGTTTTCACCTTTGTTATTCTAAAAACCAGTTTCAATTAGCACTACTCTTTAAAGCAGATTCTCCAAATCAAATTCCTCAGAGAGCATGGGATCTCAATGGAGGGGGAAAAAAAAAGAAGATCGTTACGTTTTTGCGTTGTACATTGAAATAAGACATGAGAATTTCATTTTGCATTTAGTAAGCAAATTCTTCAAATCTGACAAGGTTCCACTCGCTGCACATGAATAATAATGCCAGCAGACCGAAAGGAAAAAGAGCTTCTGAAAATCAAAAAAAAAAAGTTTGAATCATAAGTTTATATTTTTGGCGTTGTGTGTTTAGCTGTCTCAATTAAATTGGATAAGATCATTTTTATAATCTGAAAATCTGTTAAAAATTATTGACGATGAATTTGACAGAGAACCCAGTCTATTACGGAGACTATATTTATCTGAAACTTTTTCAAGGGACTTCAAGACAAGGATATGTCGTCACAGCAAACGGTTATTACTCAAATTGCCTCTGGGCGGGTGGCCAGGAGAATTTGAATATTAAAAACTATAGAGATTGTCTCTTCCAAATTCTGCCAAATGTTCACTCGGCAAGCTACGGTTTCGTGAAATCTTCAATTACTCAATACAATCTTCTCAAGACACTCAGTCAAGAATCCGAAAACGGCCACGAATTCCTTGGATCTCTTCTCGATAATGAGATGAAGAAACAAAGTAGCCGAGAAGACAGGATAGACCTTCTCAACAAGAAAGAAATCGAAGAAAGTTTAGGGAAACCGTTGCTTTACGGAGGTAAATTTATGCTCAGACACGTTGAGAGCGGAATGTATCTCGAAAGTACATCAAGAATGAGCTCAATCTCACATTGTCTTGAACTGAAGCTCTCGGAAAAGCCAAGTCCAGAATTGTATTTTGAGATCATGGCTTGCAGAAGTTCTAAAAAAAAGGGTGACATTGTTGAATACTCTGACCAAATCAAAATTTATTCAACAAGATTGAGCAATTTTATTTGTGCTGGTGATGTTTCTCTTGATAGCTGTAAGAGTCTAGACCTCACAAAGAACCCATTCCTTTCAGACAAAGATTTTCCGCACTATCCGCCTCGAAGACCTGAGTCAAGAGTTGACAATGGCTGCACAAAACTCGCGGGTGCTTCTTTATCTCAAAACGATCCAATCTTACTGGTCAATTACGAGCATGTCTCCAGCGAGTATCTAAAAACAGGCGAATACATCCGAATCACGAATCATGAGCTCGGATACTTTACAATTTACAATGGCATGGTGGATGCTAAACTATTCTTCCAAAAATACGAGCTGTTGGACTACCAATACAATCAAATCAATACTATCTTTCAGATAGTCGCTGCGACAAACGATTTTACAGAGCTTCCTGTGGAAGAGCCAATTGAAACCATGAATCCTTCCAACCAAAATTATGACTCAAAAGAAGCAAAATGTTATCTATTGAAGCATTTCATTACAGGGAAATACATTGCCGAAAAAGATGGCTCAATTATTCTTGTCGAGAGCTCTGACATATTTTCTATTCTGGAGGGGAACGCAATAGCCGTCAAGGTACAATTCGTCGCTAAACCTCATCATCAAAATCAACTCATGCACAGAAGTGTCGAGTTCGAAATCAGGTTCATCCGAGACGGTCATCCTCCTGTCTACTTTGATAAAGGAAACAGAATTTCAATTCCAACAAAAAACTACCAAATGAATTCAAAATACTATTTCGGGTTTGATAATCCTGATGAGTACCTCGTTAAAAAGCTCAGACCTATGTGGTTTGGGGTAGCAGCTGCGGACACAATTGGGAGTACATTGAAATACTTGCCAGTCGATCAAGCAGAAATGATTTATATTTTACAGGCTGAAAGTTTGGCAACAGCTTTTGAAAACTTTTTCGATTTCTGTTCAGATCTGAGAACTCCATTAGAACGAGTTCAAATTGAGCAGAGCTTGAAGGGACAGCCATTGGAAAAGCAGCAAGGTGAGGGAGGTGAAGCCAAAACGAAGGGTGCTCAAGAAGGATTGAAGGATAAACTTACAAGAGCTGAAAGAAAAAGGCAGCATGAAATCTGGATGGAAGAGGAGATTGAAGCGCGGAAAAGAACGATGATAATAATGAAAAAAAAGGAATTGAAGCTCCTTGAAGATCCTACAAAAAATCAGAACCAAGTAGAAGATGTTAATTCCGACCCAGAGGGCGTTCTGATTACTAGTACTGAGCTCGAGATGATAGAAGACGAAGCTTATTATGCTGTTCTGCAAAAGGAGCTCCTTTTGGGAATTGAACCTCAAGACTATGAAGATCCTGATGACAGACAATTTGACGACTCTGTCGGTGACATTTCGGTTGGAATTGCAGAAGACGTGTCCGAAGCACAGTTTGTTAACAAAGTGAAGCCTTCAGAGAAGGATTTTCATGATAACAATATGATGCCTGGAATGGACACAAAACGAAGAAATGAGTCGTTGTTCAGGCCTGAAGCACACAGGGGAACAACATCATCGATCAATCAGAAGATAGACGTTATGACAAGAAGGAACGAATCCAGAATTGGAAAAGATGAAGAAGGTTCTGTCTCATCAGCGAGACGAAAGAGAAGAAGACAATTAACAAGAATAGCAAATGTGTCGAAAAATAAATTCTCAATCAAGAAAATTGAGAAGGAATGTCTACGCAGCCTTTCAAACCGCATGAAAGCATTGATAAAAACAATTCAGTCGTTCTTAGGCACAAAAGAAGAGTCACAGGACAGAAACAAAGGCGAGGATATCAGCAAACAAGAAATTCCAAATCAAGTTTCTGTTGAACAGACGATTCGTGTGGACGATCACGTAGTTTTGGACCCTGTTAAACAGTGGGCTGTTCGAGAATTTCGTATTATCGACTATATCAATGTCGCTCTTCACAATTTTCTGCGAGCCGACACTATTACCACTATGATCAAAGAACTCCGGACGAAATATACCAAGGATGGGGTATTAGATGAAAGTTTCTACGATTTCGATGTCGAGATGTTCAATAATTTTGCAAGAGTATTAGTCGAGTTACTCTTTGCAGTCACGAAAAAAGATTATTTGAACCACCTCTATAATTCCCAATTTGTGAGGGTTTATATCAACGGTCTTCTGGTCATTACGGCTGGCATTTATAAGATTGTGCCCTTGTGGAAACTGTCTCGCACCCGAAAGCTTATACTCGAATGTTGCAAGGTGTTTCTTTGGGATGAAGACACGGACGCCATCTCGCAGCTTAACTTTTATCAGAAGCAACTGTTCAATGCCATTCGGACAACGGAGGATTATGAAGGATTATACATTAATCTGCTCGATAACCAATGCAGAAGCAAGGCACCAAACTTAGATAACAAGATAGCGACCGGTTTTATCTTAGATTTCCTCACAAACGAGGAAGATTTGAATCATACTTTCCCAAAAATCACCGAAGACAAGACCGGTTTCATGGTTCATTTTGAACGTAAGGCCGGAAGGACCAACCACACGGCTCTCAAGGAGCTCGAAATGGCAGCCCAGCATGGAGACGATCCTGAATTTAGTGACCTTTTAGCGATGGCCGAATATTTACTGCAAGCCTTCCGTCTCGTAAATTCGCTCTCAAACCTCAATAACTTGGTGTTTTTCCAAACAATCATCAAACATTATCCTTATGAAATCTTGGACAAAGTGAGCAAAAAAACTAGTGCGACATTCTTTGAATTTAGCGTACTAGCTGCCGAAATGATAATCAACGTCCATATGAAATACGTTAAAATACCAATTGATAAATTCCCTGAGCAGATCCAGATCGTTGGGACTGAAGCTGAAATAGCGAGGTACAAGGGAGAAATTAACAAGATTCTAGAGAAAAATATAGAGTCTCTCCTGTCTGACCTCGAGATCGAAACACTAAATGAAAAGCGGCTCAAAGATGACGTGCTCAAATGCAAAGAGATTTTTAAATCAAAAAGAGCTACGAGACAAGCTGAACTTGAGTTGAGACAGCAGGACATCGCCAATAGTGACACCGGAAATATTTACGTAACTTTAACAAAGTTAAAGTCATTCCTCTCTGTCTCTATTGATGAGATTTCTTTGGATTATCTGAGAAGTATACACGAATTATTCTACAAGGTGCTTGAAAAGATGACTATTGATAATATTCCAGAAAAAAAAGCTATTGTCGAAAAGAAGACGCATTCTATGAATAATGGTAATAGCAGCACTGAAAGCAAAACCAAAGCCAAAAAAGTATATGAGCGTACCAAGACGTCCGTTGGTTCTCCTGAAAGAGCTGAAAAAAAGCAAAATTACGGTCCAGATGTTGCACTTGAGATTTTGGCGATTTTTCGGATGATAGAAACCAAGTTGATTAATGTTGCTGCGTTAAAGATTCTTCAAGTTATTAAGGAACGGGCACTTCGTCAACCAGAGGGTAAAGGACGCTCGCTTGATAAAAAGATGGCTGGTCACGCTCTCCTCGGACTTATACACGACAATCGAATAAAAACGTCCGAGGGTGAGGAGATTGCACATCTGGAGTTTGACCAAGAAGTTTTGAGCAATGTAATTATGAACTACAAAGATGACTGGAAAAACCGAGCAGCTCTATATCATATCAGTAAAGATCATCATAAAAGAGACCAAGTCCTCCAAGGTGAGCATGATGCCTACTCGGGCGATAATCTCACAAAGCTATTTTTTGATATGATTCTGCTCCGAAAAAGCTCAATTACAAGAGAAGTGATCACTGTCCTCAAGGATATCGCTAAATTTGAGAATACTTTGTATGTTGAGCTCAAAAAGATGACAATGATTAATGACGACTTGGACCTGAAAAGAGTGGCTGAAATCGTCAACATTATCTGCAAGTTGAATAGCTATAGCAGGCTGTTCCAATGCGAAGAGCACTTTAAAAAAGAGATTCCAAAGGAAAAGTTGACTGAAATCTTTAAGGACATTGATAAGATGGTCAACTTCTTACTCTTCTCAGTCTACCGCGCCAAAAAGCACTTCCGTTATAGTGACCAGTACTCTGACCCTGAGGACCGTTTTCTAAAAGGGTTTGAGGCCTTAAAAACACCTCGCTGGGACAAACCTTTCAAGCTCAATCCTGAGGCGATCAACAAAATCTATCAAAAAATATTTTTGATGCTGAAAGTGCCAGAAGCGTTGTTTGAGTTGATTAGAATGACAATCGAAATCAGAGGAAATTCTGTCGAACCTGACATCTATCAGTTCATTATTAGAAAGGCGATTGTTACTCTGTGTGCTTTTGTCTATCAGAATGAAGAAAATCAGAACGCAATTTATAACAAGAAATACTTGATCCTAAATTACTATCACCAACCATTCATCGACCAAAGTTGCGACGTCTATACCCTCTTTACCGAGTTAATGAGAGACAATGACAGGCTACAAAAACTCCCACTAAAATACCTGTATGATATTACTTGGTGCTCACTCTTAGAAATAACTAAACGAAAGGTCTCTCCTTATGAGAATAACTCTTACTTGTGCACGGCGCTGATGGCTTTGCATTTCATATCGAATATGAAAATTGGAGGGTTCGAAGCTGAAACCTGTATTAAAGAAAAATTCGCTGAAATCACCGAAACATTGAAAAGCGACAATTCCTTGAACATCTTCTACCTCTATAAAGATAAAACCCGAGCGATAGAGCTTCCCTATCATTATTACAGCATTAGGGAATTCTTTTCTTCTTGGCTCGAAATCTATAAAACTTTTCTGAAATCCGTCGTGAGGCTGGAAAGAATTTTCGGCCAATTTCAGCTCACCCATTGGAACGAGGTCTTGGCAAATCCATCCATTGCGTTCCAGTTTGAAATCCGTAATCTCCTTTGCAAGACGCTTGCCCGATCATGGTATGGTACTCGACACAGAATCATCGTGTTTGATCAATTCGAAGGGTTTAAGACTTTTGTTTTCCGGTTATTCGCAGATCTGAGTGCCTATATTTGGATGATGGCTCAGGAAAGTCCGAACCTTATAGAGCTAGTCAACTATGATTTCAAAATCGATCCGAAATCGTCCTTCGGTGAGGATTCTTATGTGAGGTTGATGAAGAACGTCCTTCAAGATTTCAGAAGAGAAAAGGGTCATGAAGCGCATTTCCAAATTTACATTGAAGAAATCAGCTTGATGAATCTTTGGAAAGAACATATTTACGATGGATGCCTGGGACTTCTAAGTACTTTGGTTCTTCAAGAGGCAGAGAGCATGATGTACAATTTCAATCAGGGCGACGAGAAATTTCCAAACCTTATCTCGTACTACTTGTATTTGATTCAGAAATTGATGTTGATCCCAACAGACACGTCCACAGCGCAGAAAAAGATAGAAGATGATTTCCAAAGGATGACGGTTTTGCCTGAATATAAGCCGATTAAGGAAAAAATCGAAAGGGTCGCTCAAGACATAAGAAATACTCGGCCATTGATTAAAAGCCATTCAAATATTGGGAAATTTAACACAACCACAGTCGAGCATGATTTATATGAAGCTGAACTAAATCGGCTCCTGGTTGAAAGAAAGTCCACCAAGGAAAGAAACACCACCGCTCTTGCCAACCTTCTCGGAAGTATGCCATATGCTCATGCGATCTTAAGTGAAATTATCCTCTATGTCAAGAAAGAATATAGGAAAATCAAATCATCAGAGCTCACCTTTGTTCTTAAATTGCTTCGGAAATTCATTGAAAGAGAAAACTCACTTGAGACAGATCTTCCCATCTACATGTGGGAGACCGTAAAGATTACCGATATTCGGAAAATGCAAAGGCTTCAAAACTTTTACAAAACTCTAGGCTTCACAGAGTTTCTCATTGATGTTGTCAACCAAGTGAAAGGAACTAATGTTCTTAAAGAGTTCTTGCTGGTCGGAATGGTCTATCTTTATGGAGGAAATTCGGAAATACAGCAAGAATATTACAATATCTTTATAAAAGATTACAATAATCCTGTAATCAATAGACTTCGACTGATGCTGACAAAGTACGCAGAAGAGTTTAGGACCTACGAACAGTATCGCATTGACAACCTCTATAAGGAAACTGTTGGACATATCTTCGAACGTGGGGCTGAATTTACCAATGAGAACGGAGATGAATTTTTCGGTAAAATTAGGAATATGCTCCCAGAAGAACTCTTGAAGGATTGTATGGAAACAAAGAGCTCAAACATGATAGTGCTAATTCTCTCCTTCCTTCAAGCTCTTGCCGAGAAACAGTGCAAAGAGCTTCAAAACTTCATGCGGGAACAAGTCTATACCGACGAGAAAGGAGAAACTAGGCGATTGGCGAACTCATTCAACTTTTTGAGTGAGTTTAGGTCCTTTTTCAATTCGTTCTTCAGGCTTCACAGTCGCTTTAGTAGTACTATCGGAATTAAGCTCATTGATGTGCTTACTGAGTACATTCAAGGAGATGTTGCAATGAATGTCCACGATTTGCTAAATAAAACCTTGCTATTCGACATGTCAAGAGTTTTGACAGATTTTAATAGTCCATACCACCTGCTTCCTCGAGGTTATGAATTCGACCCAAATGAAGGAGATTTCCGAACACTCAAAAGCAAAGTCATTGGATTTATCAAAGCCTTGGTTGAGTTCCCAGATCCAACAGTTCTTGACAGAATTCAGCGCTACCTTGATGCAGAGGGACTATTGGACGCGTTTGAGTCAAATATGTATAAATTCTTTGGATTCGATCAGAAGAAGCCTGTGAAGGGAATTTACACGTTAATGATGAGCAAAGTCGAAGAGCTCGAATTGAAAGATTTTGAAGACGGTGTCTTAATGGATGCACTCAACATCTATATGATTTTCCGCTATCTATGGGAAGACAATGACACTTTTAAAGAAAAAATAGAAAAGTTAGTTGAGAATGCAAAAAGAACTGATAAAGAGAAAGAAATCTTGGACTCGTTACTCAATACTTTTTGCACCCAAGTTGTCCATTGCATCGAGATTGTCATGCAAGAAAAAAAGAGAGACCTCATCAAATATTGGTTCCCAATTCTGCCTGTCTGCAGATACCTTCCAGACTCGACACGTGAGAACTTCGAGAAGAATGTCGACAGGTCAAATATCCAAGCTAAAATAGCTGGGCTAATGGAATCATCGGATGAATTCATTCCGCAAATGTATAACGACTATAATGCAAGCCAGCGCTACTTCGGATTAAATATGGCGGTTATCTATTCATGGCTAAGAAGAATTGGAAATGGCTTGGCAATTGCGATAAATGTTACGAACCTTGCCACTTTAGAATATGATCTGGAAGAGGACAATGTCAGCTACATTCCGAGCTATAATTCTGTTATCGCAACCGTATTTTGTGTTATCAACTTAGTAGTGGCCGGCTTGGTTGCAATTTATTGGTATATCACAACAAGCAAGAGACATATCACTGTGTGCTGGGAGCACTATTCGGATAGAGTCTACAAAGAAAAGGGACCAATCCCACCTAGAATTTTGCTGAAATTGGAAGAAAAGCGGTATAATGACATTACCCAAGAAGAATGTCTGCAAATTTTGAATTGCACAGGTATAAATTCTGAGCACTACGAAGAAATAAAGCAATCTCCACTCCTCAGAGGATACATTCGTTGGACTATGCTCCGAATGAAAATTATATTCCTATGTCAAGCGTTGACTTTCATGTGGCACTTTGTCTATCTTGGATTGAGTATCGGTTCAATCTTCACTCCGATCTGTGCGTCATTGCTGCTTTCTGACATCGCTATTCAATCCGATGCGATCATGCAGGTCTTTAAGGCTATCAGTACCAACTGGAAACAGTTCCTTTGGACTTTGTTCTTACTTATGAATATCGCACTGTTTTACACGTTTGTATCCTTTTACACGCTGCAGCCTGTATTCCAGAGTCCAGAAGGTGAACCCTATTGTCAATACGCCTTTGGTTGCTTCTTAAACATTTTGGATCTTGGTCTCAGAATGGGAGGAGGTATCGGTGATGCTATTCTTTATCCAGCATACACAGGTGATAACTCTGGATATTTCTTCGGAAAAGTCGTATTCGATCTCACTTTCTTCGTCATTATGATTGTTATCCTCCTCAATCTTATATTCGGTATGATTATCGACGCCTTTGGAGACTTGCGAGACAAAAGAAAAGAAAATGAAGAAGATCAAAAGAATATTTGCTTTGTTTGCGGAATCGACAGAGCTGAATTTGAACGTCACATCAGCTTCGATCATCACGTTCTCAAGGAGCATTTCCATTGGGATTATGTGTTCGCAATCGTATATATCAAAGATAAGTTCAAGAATAGAAGGACAGAGATGACAGAACTTGAAAATTATGTAAATGACAAATATCGAGCCAAGAACTACCAATGGTGCCCAATTGGTCGTTCATTGACCCTTGAAAAAATTCAAGAAACCGTTGGGTCTCAGAAAGACGAGAATGCTATTCTTTTAGAAACCGTGAAGTCTCTAGCAAATGACGTTAGAGAAATGAAAAAGAAGGCTATGGATTCAGATGCTGACTCATAATAGACAGCATCACTGAACCAATAAGAACCAATTATAACTGATATAGATATACAATGTCGATTATTACGATTTATAAAAACTTACTGATTTCATGCTTGGGTTGAGCTTTGAGAAAATATCGATAAGTATAGACTCTCTTCTTCGAAAGTTGGTTGTCTACATCTTAGTTGATGGGATCGAAAATACCCTGATTGGTTTCGTAAACCTGTATTAACAATTATTTCATTCAATTTCTTTAGCATTGATATCTAAAATTGTTCAAATTGGTCTCTTTTAAGTGATATATGAGTTAACAAGTCAAGAAAATTAGTAAAATCTCTGAATAGATTGGATTATCGAAAAAACACTATATATAACAAACTTTGCAACCCCACCATTTGCGCCTCTTTTCGCTTGGGTTGTCTTCGCTCCTTTTTAGACAACAAAAATATGCAACTTTTCCGGTGACTCTTGAGCAATGTATGTGAAGTTGTGTATGTCTAACAGAAGCCGACTTTTTTCGGGCTCAAATTGGGTGGAAGAAAATATTACAGGAAAATCTGATATTCAAAGATTTAAAGACAAATTTTCTACTGAATTGAAGCTCACAAGAGAGAGATATCTTAGCTGCCATATTGATGAAGTTTGGTTTGTTTGTTTTTTTTGTTTGTTTTTTTTTTGAGTAAAGTGGGAGAAATTTTACAGAAACGAGTCATAAATAGAGCCGATTCAGACCAGCAGTGACAAAACTGAAGGAATTTATTGCCGGCTTGATCTAATTAATCGAAGCAATAAATTGGTAATTAGGGATTCATAAACCGAAAAAATACACGTGACTACATTTTCTCAATTTATATTTTATTTTAATCGAGAAAGAACAAAGCACTCAAAGAAATTCAACCAAAAAAGTCATTAGCGAGTTCACATTTTCTAACTTCAAGGGCTGTCTTAATTTAAGATGCAAACCCCTTTAAAAAAACTTGTTCGACCTTAATAATTTGATTATATTGGGAAAAAACATAAATTGAGAAAATGAAATCAAGAACGGCTCAGAGTCAATTGAAGCAATCTTGTTCTCTGCATTCAGTATAAACTATTTGTGTCTTATTTTCATGAAACGAACCATTTTCCGTGCGTTAGCATTGAGATAAGCCAGTGTAAAAAATTTACAATTTCTTGTCAGTTTGTCATTGGGTGTCCTAAAAGACAACAAACCGAAACTTTCACTCAAATTCAGGCTCAAAATCACTATAAACGACGGCCTTGGCCATCATCTCTAAAGATGAAGAAAAGTTCCGGTACTTTCTTATCTACAAACTATCTAAGAAAGATTTCGTTTTAGATTCTTTTACGTTGTTTAATGTTTATTGAAAGTTTTTATGCCAAAGCTTTTCTTTAGAACATGAATGGCTTAAATGGAAATGAAACAATTAAGGCGAATCAAATATTGCGAATTTTTAAAAAGTTTCTGACTCAGAAATAGCTTAAACCTTCGAAAGACAACTCCTTTGATTCCTCATAGGTAAACGAAGCTCGTACCATTTATATTCGGAGTCTCTTGAAAAAGGGTTTCGTAATAAGCATTAAAGAGATCGGAATAATTAATAAAGAGGGTAGTTCAGAAGCTTCAGAAGTTTTCAATAAAATTTTAATTTCTTTGTTCATTTCAGAGACCACTCGATGCAATTATTAAATAGATAATGCTCGAATTGGGATTGAAAACAGTGCAAACATTTATTCAAAATAGTTAGTTACTTTTGAAAGTAATAGAACACTTATAACTGCTGTTCTCATGGATTATTTTCTCAACTTCAAGAACAAAAAATATGAATCACTGTACTACGACTCTATCGATCCATACTTGGCAAAGATCATCAAATCTAATCTAGTAATCTTGATAGTCGTGGTACCTTTTCTACCATATACACAATCCCTGAGGTTCAGAAACCCTAACATTTCCACTTCACAAAGCATACAGCGCACGTTAACTACTTGCATACTATACTGTCTCCTGGCCTTATTGGTGCTTTTTATCATCAAGACAAGATCCTCATTAAAAAAGCATCATAAAATTACAAGATGGAGCTTCGACCTATTTTTTAACTTGATCGCGGGATATTACGCCTTCCAATTTTGGGAGAATAATAAAGATGGTGACGATGCGATCTTTCAATATTTTGTGGGTTGGTGGCAGTCCACTATTGCTTTTGCTCTGTTGAGTCCATTATCTCGATGGTACCTCAAACTTGGCGCATATCTCACGTTTATCTTAAGGATTGGTGTTGGAGCATACCTCTCTACACACTCTACTGTGATTTTGATAAGAATGATTCAAATACTTCTTCTGAAAGTACTGCTGACTTATCTAAACGAGCGAGACGATAGGAAGTTCTTCCTTGAAAAGCAATTTCTTTACGAAGAGACAAAGGTTTACAAAGATATATTTGATTTGACGTCAGATGGGGTGATTATTTATGGTCTTAAAGAAGGGTTGCTCTTTCGTAATGGATCTCATCAGAATTATCGTTGGTGGCAAGAAGATCAGAGTTTAGAACAGAATTTTGCGCAAGTACAGCTAAAAAGCTACAAGAAAACAAACCATATGCCTTCAAATGTGGTAATATTCAAAGCACTCATTTGAGCATTAGTTAATTTCTTTTGTAGGATCTCGATCTTGACTCTCTCATTCATTCACCCACCCCTACAAATTTTTGGAAATTTTACCAGCACCTCATGGAGCAGCTGAGCCTTAAACTAGTAAATCCAAATTCTTCTGAAAGTTTGAAGCCTGGCAAACTCATGCTACTCACTGGTGTTGTAGAGCGAGACTCATCTGATCCATTAGCAGCAAATAACAACTATCTCATTGAGATCAAAATCATGTTCACTTACTTCCAAGAAAAACCATCTCTTGCCATAATCTTATCAGACATCACCGAACGC
>ENA-UOTZ01000143-UOTZ01000143.1-compost-metagenome-genome-assembly--contig:-NODE-143-length-56681-cov-18.948078_pt1 | contig 56681 bp, 30 predicted proteins | sample MGYA00238144_ERZ746983 | MGnify/ENA primary metagenome ERZ746983 (study PRJEB28759, sample SAMN06268863) | compost metagenome | isolation source: single cell | place: USA: California, Emeryville, Joint...
GGCATAGTGTGCTGGAAGCGTCATTAAAATGAAATCACCATTGATTTTTATGAGGCTAGCTTAGCAATTTTGAAATACCTTTAACGGTCACATAGTCGCTTGGAAATCAGTAAATTTTTGACGGATGAGGACGTATTTGATAAGTGGTGAGAGAATCATCTTTAATTTTTTTAGATTTGCAGCTTTTTATCCAGTCAATGAGTGCATTAGCTTCAGAAGGTGGGTTTTTCATTTTTTTTGTTTTTGTGAGGCAACCATCTGAAGATTTTGCCTCTCTCCCCGCTGAGCTTTTTGTAGTGATCTTTCGTAAAGCATTTTCAACAATAACATGTATGTGCAGAAAATTTAAAAAAATGGAAAAATAAATTTCGATTTACCAAATGAAAAATTTTAAGGAAACCTCGGAAATTTCCTGTTAATTAAATTTAAAGTGCCAACTCATGAAAAGATAGGGTATTTACTTATGTTAAAAGCAAAAAATGAAAGTGCGGCCTTCTAGCATTAGAACTATGATCAAGTCTGCTATCGGGAGAGAATGAGGACTCGATCGTCTATTCAATGGTTCATTGAACAAGTATTTTGTTAAAATTATGATTGTACACCCACCATTCCTTAATGCATATTCCTGGTTTTCCCTGGTTGCCAAAGGGAAGACCCACATTTATAAACTAACTCGAAGCAGTCTTCACTTTTGAAGCGATGGGTAAGGTTTGAAAGCCATTTTGTTACATTATTTGAGAGCAAATTTAGCATGAAATATGAAATTATGGTTCAATCCGTCTTAACAGGTCTTAAGGAAAGAGAGATGAATATGTCTATTAAAAAAGCGCAGAGTATGACAGTTCGATCAAGCCTTGATGATGTGTGTATCAGGCATTAATGGAACGAGAAGAACAATCGGAAATTATCATCATCATTACAACTTGATGAAGAGAAGCTCTATAAACAGTCTGAACTAAATCGATCTTTGATAGCGAACATGGCCTGATTTCACAAGCCCGCTAGAGCTTAGCTCTCATAACTCCACGAAAAATAAATCGATTTCCAATGATTCTTTTGGCAAAAAAGGAATTAAGCGTTGGCGCCACTGAAATAATTGTATTCACCCAGAAAATAAATTCTTGAAAAAAATTTGCTATTTAACTGGGAATTTCTCTGTACTTTAATAATCAAATTTCTGAAAAATTCATAATTCTCTTCGGAGAGCCACCCGGTCAACAGCCTGAAACAGGAGGAAGGTAGTCCTGTTAAAACCGTAATGAACCTTAAAGCGATGGACTAGCTCTTTAATACCAGCATCAGTCACTCTCCCTTTTTCATTTTGAGATACCATGGAGCCAATTTTGAGGTTTGCTTCAGCTAACAACTCAAAGAAGGCGTCAGGAACTCTAGAAAAAGGCTAGAAAAACGTGATCTGTGCCAGCCGAAAGAGCCAGTCGTCTCTTTAGTGGTGTGAGACAAAAAATTCTGAACGTGATGGACCAATTTTGCTTGTATTGGTGGAAGCGAGCTCAGAGAAACTATTGCCTTGAGATCGAGACAAGCTCGGTTTTCAAAAAGTACGTACTTCCAACTAACAATGAGAGCAGGCTTTGAATAATTTTAGAAAAATTGAATAGTTTTTGGAAAAATTCATGAAATAAAATTTATCATTTCTCTCATTGGACTTTATTAAATTACAGACTATACTCAAACTTCTTCGGTAGTTTTAGAACTGATCAATTGAATGTTGTGCTATTTGAGCAGTAGATAGATGCTATAAGAATTATACATGCCATTCCGCGCGATAGGACTAGGCTGATGCGTTTAATTTATGAAAATTCTTATAGAATTATAAGCAGCAGAGGTTTTAAAATCATTTATCTCCTTGGTGTTGTAAGAGACAGCAATTTGCTTGTGTTTGTATTGCTTTCTATCGCTTTCTCAGTGGAACAAGAAAGTCTACGAAGAATCTCTCAATCTATTATTGTAGGGTGCTATTGATTTGTTAAGGTATTGAGAAATTCAAAAAGACGCGATGCAGGCACTTCACTCTCATGCCGTTCCTTGTGAACTTGATCAGAGAATTACTACATCTACGGATAAGAGAATGAAGTGAAAGCTGTTGGAGATATCGCATTAGAATTGTTTAGCTTTTCGCGATTCTTTCTCGAATAAAAGATCAGGGTGTTTATTCTTCAAAATGTTCTATTAATTAGCCAAAGAGGTAATTTCAAAATTTAAAAATTCCTTCTATACTTACAAATGGGAAAAAAAGAAACTCTGTTTTATTGGAGTGGCACCAGCATCTGATTAGCAATGATGAGATTATCGAGCCTCAGCCTTTAAGAAGTGAAAAATGATAGAATTAGCTCTCGTTGATAACAAGCATGCTAATAAATAGCATCATCAGATTGTTATGAAAGGAATTTCAATGCCAGGTAAACAGATAATTTTAAAAGTTTCACAACTACCCCTGAAGTTTACGGTTTTTGGAACATTGGAAATTGGACTTTTCGCCAGTGTTGAAAGAGCTTTTTGACTTAAATTAAATCGAATAAGTTCATTACAGAACTTTTATTTCATATATGTAAAGAAAATTCAGAAAATAGCCTCATATAAGTTCTAAATATGAGCGTAATCCACAGAAAGATAGGTCGCTCTAACCAAAAAAGAGTTGTTCCCGGTTCCAAAGCAATTTTCATTGTGCTTAAATAAACTTTCCTTTATCTTCAAATCAGCGCCAAACCAATGTAACTCAAGTGAGTGAGCGTATGTATAAAATCTTAAGGAAACTTTACATACAAAGTGCTTGGAACATGATTTGAGCTTATGAGGATCATCTTTGTGGTTTCGAGAATTTGCCCTATCAGACTTGGGCTTATATAGTTTATTTAAGAGCCTTATTTAGGTTTAAAATTTGATATATCGAGGCTCAGTGAACCCGACGATAATCCTTGGTCTCTTTCTAATCAGACCCCTGCTTTACCATCTAATCTTTCTTCCGAGCGTCTTCAATGATTATTACATCCCGAAACATCTTTTTCTCAATACAAAAGAGAACGAAACATGGATTGAGCCAACCTTCAGCTGGAATATCTACCACATAGCTGAATTCTTTGGTTAATTTGGTGTAGCAGTTGCCTGTTCTCAGCAGAGTGCATGGGAACCCTACTGGGATAACTGATCAATCAAATGGGCTGGAGCTCGAGCCAGATGTCAAGTTCTTTAAATTTGGCTTTTCATTACCTTTCAAAAAACGAGTCTTGAATAGGCAACCCGATCCAAGCAATACACAAGTGATGGGTCTACACCTGCAACTAAATAGTTTCGGCTTCAACAATGATTTTGGAGGAATTAAACTGGAGTATTTTTCAAAAAATCAAAGATTATCCTCCTATATCATTGTATTTGGAATGCTACAAAACGCAATGATAGTTGTTTAAAGTGATAACTCATACAGTTTGTTATTATTGGAGGTAACTCATGTAAAAGTGGCAAATACGTAAACAAATCACCATGAAATGGATCTCATGAAAACAAATGGATAAAAATAAATCTTCTTACTCAATGATAAACCAGTTAACTAATGAGCGGAAGGAGTAAGCGCGCGCTACTTGACCCAACACAAATACAATAGCGCTTTGACTCACATCTGCTGCTTGCACAATGGACACTCAGTATGATCCTTCGTCCACAGCTTCAAACAATGCTCATGGTAAAAATGAAGACACGACCTCCAATAAGCCAATTGCAGGTTTGGATTGCACAAATCCTCAAGACATATCGAGCAAACCTCCCCCTTCGTTAAATGAGCCGGAGCCAACTTATAATCGAAGCCTGATAGCGGCCTGACTCGGGCCTGTAGCTCAAGTCTTTGAAGCCTAACCCGCTGGTTTTCTTCTATTTCCGCGCCGAGTTTTTCGTACAGCTTGAAAGTGAAGAACTGAACCTTAACTCCGATTATCGAGCCAAAGTATTTCAAATCGCTCGCTAGGTCCCTCAGAATCCTTCGCAGCACGCTGGGAAGCAGGGTGAAGGCCTCGAACTCACCTAACCCAAAGAACCATACGACTGTGATCAGATAAAACATATTTATCGTAGGATACGCGCTGCATGTGAAGACACTGCCTGTCATGGCATGATATAAAAATATGAGCAAATAGCCTGTATAATATTGTAATCCCACGCACCCATAGAGGCAGACTGCTGAATAGAACATCTTTTGGAGCTTGGATGCGCGAATGCCCCAGTTAAATATAGGAGAGCAAGCGGAAGCGTTCTCTAAGGAAAGGAATACCCACAAAACGGCGCCCAGGAGCAGAAATTTGTTAATAAACGTCCACGTGCCGACGATTTCCTGGCACTGGGGCAATGCGGACGCTTTCTCGTCGAAATTTACGATATATTCTATCAGGTTGGATGGAGTACTGAGGTTTTCGGCTCCGATGTCCCTTATCTTGTTAAATATGAACTCAAAGAGGAGGATATACGATGTTATCAGCACAAAAACGATTTTGATGACAGCTTCCCTTGAGATAGACTCCTGTGGCGGATTCTTCACGAGAATATAATTGATCCTTATCGTCGTGAAAACAGTCACTGTTGCGACGATAAAGCTCTGGATGAAATGATACAGATGGAGCAGACTCCAGCTCTCTGCGTTGGTAAACCAGAGAGCAAATTTTGTGAAGGAGATCATATGCAAAACCGCCAGTGCTGCTCTAAAAGGGTATTCCCTCTTCATTTTCTTGTATTGGTAATTGTTTGGTCGACGTGCAACGCGGAATAAACTGAAGACTCTCCATGACAGAGCTGATAGATTGAGTATTACGGTGTTTATAAAGAACCAAAAGAAAAGCTGATCCCATTTGTGGAACAATAGGCCGAAGACCAGCGGAGCTGTGAATGAGACGTGGTATAAGACGTATTCATGTTGTGGTTGAAGCATTTCCTTGCAAGATTTTTTATTTGTGTTTACAGCAATTTGATCTTTATAATTTAGAATAAATTCAAAGCCAATATAATATTTTTTACTGTTCTGAGAGTTCTTGAGCGTATAAGAATCAATAGTGGGTTGTATTTGCCTCTCTTAAAGCGGATGTAAGGCTTTGTGATGTGAATTAAATGCGCTTTTCTAAAATTTCTTAGTTGATTTTGAAATAAAGGGCCTTGGTGCGATTATGGTATCAAAAGAATTTTGATACCGAATTTTATTCTCTCAATTTACAGTTTTAACTGCTGAGATAATAAGAAATGCCAAATAAGGCCTGGATTTCTCAGGTTATGTGCATGTATAGCTGGAGATGAATGGGTTATACTTCTTCTATTAGGTGGTAATGTAGAGCGGAGTTTAAACTCTGTGAATAACTAGATAGAAGTGATAGAAGAACTAATCCTAAAAGGCGGCTAAGTGAAACCAAGTGAGAAGCTCCATAATATCTAGTTGGGTAGTTGGGCAGCAGTAGGAAATTATTGAAACGAATGAATTAACAAAGGTAATGGTTGTGGTATTATTAGTTTAGGAATGGTGTTTGTTAGAATAATGAGTAGTGAGCCTCCCGTAGGAATTAAGGATGAGGTTTTTGGAGAATTATCGATATGAGAGATTTATGTAATGGGTTTCGACTTGGAGGTTGGAAGGAGTGTTTGTGAGCTAGTTCCTAGTTATCAGATTTAATTTAATTTGATACCATAAAATTGCAGAAAGAAGCAACTTCCAAATATGGACTTAAATCACAGTTTTTTAAGATACAGTCGGTTCTCCTTACTGTTTCTTCTGGTGATGCATCTTTTGTTCTCTAATTATGATTAATCAATAGGAAATTATTGCTTTTTTTTTTAATGTACAAGGAAATTGATGCATTTTTTCATCGAATAAAAGCAATGATTCATGTATACAAAGCAATATTGGCCAGTTGCTCTGGATCTCCTTGGGAGCTGTTTGATGGATCGTTTTGTACACCGCTTTTATAAAGTTTGTTACAATATGAGAAATTTTGTGACATGGTTTGATGGGTTAGCCTACAGGTAATATATACTTTCATATGGACAAAAGATAAAGTGAACAGAAATGGTAGGTAAAATAAAGCTGACTAATAGACATAAATCTCTAGAAAAATATACTTTCTGAGATATAACCGTTACGAGTTGAATTTTGAGCACTTAAGCGCTGAAATTGATAAGTGGTTCTCGCTAAACTGATCTTTTCTCGAGTTCAAGGCTGGAAAATAACTTAATGATTCAATTCTCGCTTATATCAGTAACAATAATTGGATTATGTATGTTTTGCTCACTGGGTGATCCAACTTCTTTATTGGGTGTGCCCAAGAGCAGACCTATTCAAAACTTTCTGGGTTTCTTCTCAGCAATGCAAATAGCAGCATAATTTCATGGCTTGTCGCATTTTATACTTTCATCATTGGCAAGTATTCTATAACGCTTTATCTTATTGAAATATTCGTATTTCACAACTAAGCCAGTTTATATCCCATTTTCTACGATCTCTCTACTATTGAATCTCTTTGTTTACGGCAACTGCTAAGTTTGCACTAAAGTCAGAAAAAAAAGTTGTGTATGATGATTTTATTTCCTATTTTCCTATCACAAAAGCATTAATTAGTATTAAACTGCTTCGCAGTCATGCTAAATAATACAAACCTTTTTCAAACTTTCTCGGTTTAAATTCTAATCAATATATGAAAGAGTATCAAAGCGACCAGCGATCGCGAGCAATTTTGGCGTTTCCCAGTTTAATATAGCTGCTTAAATCAAAAGCCTTGTCTCGAGCTTAATTTTGTTCTTCCTAGCTATTACCGACAATATGTTTTCTAGAGAATATAGTTCGACGATACTCAAATCTCATTTCACTTTGAATCAGCTAAAAGAGCTCATGCGACATCAAAATTACATGAGTTTTGAATAATTTGCTGGATATAGCTGTCAAATTCCTAAATCCCATTATAAGTCCAAAATTCATCTCCAGAGCTCTGAGATTTATGAAACTTTACTTCAAGCCCATCAGACAGCGGTATACAACCTTAAGTCGTATCAAGCACCCTTTTGTATCGAATTATATTTGTCGTTATTTCCAGGAGGAAGTTCGCAGCGTTTCATCATCTAATAAGACATATTTCATCTCAACAGTTTCACTGCCCAAAAATTCCGGCGAAGTCAAACGCACTTCCAACAATCAGTAAATTTATTAACTAAATCGAATAAATAGAATTCTTTTTCAATGGTAATAATGCCTGAGCGGTTATTTATGAACCCTTTAGGAAAACTCTCTTACTGGGATACTGAAAAAACAGATGGCTTATATACAGCGATTTTCTCAGCCTTTAGTATACTATATCTAATAACGACTCACGAAAATAGTTGTATAATTGTATGGCAATGTCCCAGCAACCCAAGAAATTGTACGAATGCGAGTTTCCAGGGTGCGACAAAGCCTTTAAATTCAAATCATGGTTGACAAAACACGCCGAAGGCCACTCTGCGCTGAAGAGTCTGAAATGTCCCCATGACGGCTGCTGGAAGTATTTCAAAAGACCTGACACCTTGAAGAGTCATATGAGAATTCATACCGGAGAAAAGCCATTCGCTTGTGAAGAGCGAGGATGCGAGGCCAAATTTACAAGTCAAGCGGGGTTGAGATATCATCAACTAAAGCATAAGAACAAGAGTTATCGCTGTGGCTTTCCAGACTGCGGCCGACACTTTTTGACGCTTTCTCAGGTAAAACAGCATGAGCAATCCAAAAAACATACTTCCCTGACTCAGAGTCTCGATGGAACAGAACCATCACCTCAACAGTTTGCCTTGGATTTGAGACTTACAATTGATCATGTGCTGAAAAAGCAGCAAATGGAGGAATTGGTGAGTTTGCCAATTTCATTGGTTTTCGCTTTGAGCGAGCCTGTGAACCGGCTTGACTCCAGATAATTTATTAAATTTACTCTACTGAGCAGATTTGCTGACAACAATTGCTCATTCTAAAGCTGAAAATTTTGTGAATATTACAAGTAATTATTAGTTGGTTTTTTGTATTATAGCTGATGTAGACTTCAGTTTCTCATTAATTTTTTTCGAAATGTTTTTGATATTGCTGACTTCCAATTGCAATGCATGATATATATCTAATAATAATATTTAACAGCTATATTGGTCACATACATTTCCCACAACTTTCTCTCCACTACCTAATCGCGTTATTGAGGGCAGCGGCTAAGTTCGCACTAATGTCAAAAAAAAAAAAGTTGTCCATGATCAGATTTGCTTTGAATTTGTTCCTTTTCCCTCATCCTAAAAGTCTTAATTAACATCAGTTGCTTTGCAACTGCACAAACATTTCTCAAACCTCATCAGCTTCAATTCTAATCTATTTATGACAAATCTCCAAATCACGCAGCAATCACTAGCGGCTTCGACGTTTCCCAACATATTGAACTTTCTTGAACCAAAAAGTCCATGCTCGAGCTTAATTAAACATTTTTTCGCTTCAAACCAGCGAAAAGAGCCCTTATGACAGTACAATCCCATTAGATTTGATTTCTCTGGAGGAATTGGCTGACAACTTGATAAATACCATTATAAGTCTAGAATTCATCTTCAAAGTTTTTAGATTTATAAAAATACACTTCAATGCACCTCCCAGCGGTAGATATCATCAGATGGCATCAAGTACTACCCCGCTGTATTAGATTATAACTGTCAGACGATGATTTGCATCGTTTCATCATCGGATTAAACTTATTTAATTTCAAGAGTTACACTGCTCAGAAACCTACGAGCAGCAAACGCAACTCGAACAATCAGTAACTTTTTATTAATTAATTCGAACTGAAATAAATCTCATTCATTGGTAATCAGAACCAAAGGATTGATTCCTGAATCAAAGACCTGTCAGTACAAACTCTCTTGCTGATATTAACTGAATAATCAAATGGCTTATATACTGCGACTCTTCTTATTATTTAGTATTATCAAAATACAAACTGCTTACTATTGTCAAGCTACCATTCAAATGGCAATGTCCCAGGAACCCAAGAAATTGTACGAATGCGAGTTTCCAGGGTGCGGCAAAGCCTTTAAATTCAAATCATGGCTAACAAAACATGTCGAAGGCCACTCTGCATTGAAGAGTCTAAAATGTCCCCATGACGGTTGCTGGAAGTATTTCAAACGAGCCGACACCTTGGAGAATCATATGAGAATTCACACCGGAGAAAAGCCGTTCGTTTGCCTCGAACGAGGATGCGAGGCGAAATTCGCGAACCAAGCGGGGTTGAGATATCATCAACTAAAGCATAAGAACAAGAAGAGTTATCGCTGTGGCTTCCCAGACTGCGGCAGATGTTTCTTGACACTTTCACAGGTAAGACAGCATGAACAAAGTCAAATGCATACTTCACGGCCTCAGAGTCTCGACGGAACAGAGCCATTACCTCAACAGGTCGACTTGGATTTGGAATTTGGGATTGATACTACTTTAAAAAAGCAGAAAACAGAAGAATTTGTGACTTTGCCGATTTCATTGGCGCTCTCGCTGAGCGAGTCTATGGACTGGCTTGACAGATAACTTATTAAATGTAAAGTTTGTTTCTTTTGTATATACTAAGTAGATTTGCTAACGAATTTGCTGATGTTGAAAGCTAAATGTGTATGTATTGCCATTAATCGATAGGCTGTACTTTGTCATATAGTGAATGTAAAATTCATTGTTCTTCAGTTTCTTTTTACTTTCTTTCTAAATTTTCGAATTACTGACATAATGTCGCAACGCATTAAATTTTTATTTTTGTTGATGTGTCAGACAACTAATTTTCGCCGCGAGTAAATTAAAGCCTCCACCGATTTGAGGTGGGTCCCAAGGAAATTCAATAATTTTAACAGTTGGTGCTTCTTTCTCTCTTAGCTTTGACGAATTTGTCGGGTAAGAACGATGTTTTAATGTAATTCTCAATATTGATCTGATCATTTCGAATTTACAACACAGAGAAAACTGACAGCACCACTGCTCCATTGCTTTCATTGTAGATCGTAAGAATTATACATATCACATGAAAGTTCGTTGCGTCTCCACTGCTGCGTAGTAAATCTGCCTACAAATCTGTTTTTTTTCCTACAGCTGTTCTCACTTCAGACTTTATGAGCTATTTCTTACTGTATACATCTTCAAAAGGGTTTCCATGAGGTAAAAAGAGCCTCTATTATACAAAATTTCTAGCATGATGTAGTTGAGGTGAAAAAAACTCTACATGACATAATTTAACTGTTGATGATGCTAAACGAGAGGTTTTTCTCAATATTTGGTTCGAATTTCATACAATGAGCATTGAATTTGACTTATGTTCGAGCCTGATGGCTCTATGAAAGGAATCAGCCGTGAAATGTGATTTTGAACTACAATTTAGTAAATTCAGCATTGGATTCCTCTATCTCTTGCTATTTTCGAAGCCTGGGCAATACACGCTTCCAGCCGACATTACATTGCTCCAGAATTTACAAGTTTTATTAATTTGGCATTCAGTTTCTGATAGGAAGCGTTTCGATTTCAGGATTCACGTATATTTTACGAATTAAGGATTCACTTACTCTATCGGGTGAGATTACTGAAAAAAATTCAATTGCGTATGTTACGAAATTTATTTCAGTGTACGATTTTATGTTTTTCGACTACATCGAAAGAACATTTCAATTTTAAATATATTACGAGCGTTTATTCATTGAATTCAATAAATTTTCCAGCATAAAACCCATCTTGCCTGAAAAACATGCATCACCTCCACTACTGAAAAATTTAAGGGTTTTTAATCTAATAGTCTCTTTCGTAAATAATAATTTTCACATATAACAGTCTCAATCAATTGCATCAACAAGAAATCATGGAGGAAGAGCGACCAGCCAAGCTCTATAAATGCGAATTCCCAGGCTGCCATAAAGCTTTCGAGTACAAATCCTGGCTCAAAAAGCACGCTGACGGTCACTCGGCATTAAAAAACCTAAAGTGTCCTTACGAAGACTGTTGGAAGTTTTTCAAAAGGGCTGACACTCTTGCAAGTCATATAAGAATACACACCGGAGAAAAACCATTCGTGTGTCAAGAACCAGGATGTGATATGAAATTTGCGAATAAAGCCGGGTTGCGATACCACAAATTGAAGCATAAAGAGAAGAAAAGCTATTCGTGTAGCTTTCTGGGCTGTGGAAGGAGTTTTTGGACGCTTGCGCAGTTGAAACAGCACGAACAAACGCGAAAACACTGTTCTCAGCAAAAGAGTACAGAGGAAGAGTCGGTTTCTTCTCGGCAGCTCATGCTTGATTTTGACTTTGATGCTCCCCCGATGGAGAACATGAAAAGTCAGCCAATCACCAGCAGTGGGTTGGAGGATTTCCCGATCTCATGGACATTTTCGTTGAGCGAAAATGCGGACCCATTGAGTAAATCAACTACCCTGTGAATATGAATTTAATATTGCCTTGCCTAGTACGATTATGAAGATGAGGGAATAACGCATTTTGAAGTCTTGCTTAGATCAATGAGAATTATTTTGTTGTTGAGATTTGTATTAATTCATGGTTTGTTAATTTCCCTTTCTCTCCTTTCTTTCTTGGCAGTTTTTTTTTTCCCATTATATTCAATGATATGAGCAAGGTTTAGTTATAAAGTACATAGGGTTAGTCGTATTCCCTTGCCATCAAATCCTGACCCGTTTTCAATGATAATTCTGTATGCTATTTAACCAAAGTCTTCTATCAATATGTTCAAAAGTAGCTATTCCCCTGTATAAACGTATAAAAAACGTATATCATCACAATGGGTTGTCCTCTTTCATTCCAGGCCAGTAGGCAAGAATATAGAGCACATAGAGAGTGATTCCAAATCGAATCAAGAGTTAAAAAATTTAAGCGTTTGTATTTTATACGGTAAACTAAGCGAACAAGGAACACATCGATGAAATTCGTCACTTTTTTCTCGCTCTTCGTGATTTGCTGTTTCTCAAAGAGCCATGTCAACCAGGGCGGAGAGAGCCTCGACCCTTGGGGCGGTAGTCCAGGACCTGTGAAACCTTTGATGCTGGAATCCTGCTCAAATCCTGTGAAAGAAGCAGCTCCTCTATTTGCAAAGTTTGCAGCTGATGTAACGAACAAAAGCGTAGAAGCTATCTGCAAGGACGTCCGAGACCTCGAGCAATCGATTATAACTATTTCAGGAAACTGCTGGATCGGAAATTATCAGCCTCATATTACATTTGGAGCCTTGAACGTGACAAATCTCTTGGGAATTGCTCAAGGACTTATCGGGAACGCAGAGACCATCAGTGCTAACCCTGTTCCTGTCTCAAAAATACATGATGAGCTTGAAAATTTCATTAATACGTATCCTTCGCTTGCTGCAAACTGCAACTAAATCATTGAGTTCCAATACTATGCATAAATAGAGGTACGGTTATCATAATAGTGAAATTACATGTTTGAAATACACAATTTCGAGTAATAAGGATTGTATATATTCATTGATTACATTCATAATAGAAAATTTTAAAATGAAGATGAGGAATTTATGCCTTATGAAAAGTGAGATTGAAAGTCGTAAAGCCACTTTTTATGAGTGTCGCATGGCTATTGATAAATTGGACTGGAGATGCCAAAAATAAGGAGCAAACTTGAAATAACTTTGATCAATCTCTATACAGTATTAATTCGTAAAATATCGAAGAATCAACAAAATTCTGATGTAAAATTGATCCTTTCAACAAAACGGAAGAATTCCGATTCGAACAAGGAGAGAAAAAAGTAGAAAGACAGCATCTCTCTTTCAAATTTCGTGTCGAAGGAGTTACGAATCACAATGAGTTGTTCTGCATCGGTTAGTGGCATTTTCTTTTCAAAGTTTCTTGGTGTGTAACGCTGATAATCTTTATTTTTACTCAAAACCTTTCGAATTCATCAAATATCAGATTCATCTCATATCTCGTATTGGCAGATTCCTCTCATATCTCGTATTGGCAGATCCCCATGCTATGCGAACCGTATTGCCTTATGAATGAAAAACAAGCCTAATGGTTAATTTCACATCGTCTTACTAATGTCAATTAAGAGATAAAATGTTTTTCTTTGTCAGACTCGAATTAATCAGAACCTCGATCCAAAACCATCTTTTGGTGAGGATTTTGAGCAACTCTCTGTTTCAAATGATCATTTCAATTGATGCCGTTTGTACTATTCCTCTCTGAATCAGTTCAAATTTTGGAGTCGTAATCCAATTCATTGGAGTATTGCTATGTGTCTCAACAGAAATTTTGAAGAAACAGTGCAACTCCTTAAAATATTCATATTTTACTCGATCTAACAAATAATTACATGAATCTTTCAATCCATTTCATGCATAAGGAATAACCTAATAGCAACTTTGAATGTAAAACACAATTAAATTCCTCCTAAGATGAGAGATTGAGCACACCATCGTTTTTCACTATAATTTAGGAGACTTTTGTTTATAATTCTCACTCAGATCTTCGCCAGAAATTATTTTTATAGTATTTTTTGAATTTAATTTCCGAATACCAACAACCAAATTACTGGCTCATCAAACACCTCTCGAGCAAAATCATCCCTTTACTACTCAATATCCTTGCTCCAGGGACTCACCGAAGTCTAATTTCCACCGACTCGAAATCTGTAAAGCTCTTTATCTTCCATAAATCCGAAATTTTGTTCTCAATGGACTCTTCGACGATGAGCGCCGTGATATATCTTCAAAAATTGTCTTTGAAAAAGTATCAATGCATTAAAATCGCCTTTTCTGTTCAAAAATTAGAGTTCTGGAAATTTTTTTATTAGAAATCCCAACCACCCAAACCTCCCTTCTACATTAATTGAGAGTCGTTTGATTGGTGGCCTATATAAGCCTATTAGATCATTGGCCGCTCATTCTGGCATAATTTGATTTCTAGTATCAACAATTAAGAACGAATTCCAATTTTTCGGACCTGACTTAAAATAGCTAAATTTTTCAGTGTATATAAGCGAAAGGACGGCTCGAACAATAAACAATAAATTCATTAAATTTACTGTATACAATAAATATCGTTCTATGATTTCCACAATGAAGCATCTCCAAGCCCTCACCTCTGTGAGGCCAGAAGAAACAGACATCCTCCAAAGTGACTCTCCCAGTCTAAGCAAATCTCCCCTAACTCCTAAACTCAAGCAAATCTCTTCAACAATAATACCATCTCAAATCATCATTCCAGAATCTCAAGCTTTTGATGACGAAAAAATATGTGATATACAGCCTGCATACACTGATGACGAACAGTCAGTGGTCGGAGCATTTTTACCCAATAAATCCTTCAAAAAGCCAAACAAAGAGGAAAACTCGCAATTTACAACAAATTTAAAAGTCTTGCACTTTTTCGCAACAGAACGTCTCTACGCCACGATCCATAACTACTACCTGACTCCGGAGAAGCCATTCGAGAACAAGGCTCAAATATGTATGAACCCAAAGAACTACATTGCTGAAAAAACGTTCGCGATTGGCACGAACCCACCTCCAGGACCCAACGCAATTAAGTTATTCGATAAAGCGCTCAGTGAGCATCACGCGAATATTCACTACCGGGACAGCCAGCGACCATACTTCACATTTTTCCTCTGTCTAAGAAAGATCTATGGACCGAAGTCACTTATCACTAAGCTACCCGATGAAATCCACCTGATGATCCAGAGCTTTATTGGAAATGCGCCCTCGTATTATCTCCAAGATAACGGAAGTAAAACCGGGACATATGAAAAAATTTCCTCGAAGCATCCGGTGTCATTGAAAGATGGACAGGAGTTTCAACTTTCAATGGACACGACGATAAGGATTTTGCAGGTTAATCGCGAAATGCGAGAGAAAAAGAAAACTACAAGGAAAGCGAAGGATGAGAGCTTTGATAAGTGTAAAAAAACTAAAAATATGCTAAAATGCCTGATGAAAGAGGGCTGCGTGAAACTCATCGGACTCAATCCAGAGTTTATGAGCCAGCTATATACCGAACTGCCTTCCTTTAGAAAAAACAGCAATAAAGAAACGAGGAACTTGAACTGGAAGGACAATTTCGACTTTAATATACCGTTCTTAAAGCTCGAGGTCCATGAGCAAAGGGAAGCTAAAATATCGAAATATTTGATCTTTGCGATGGAAGCGCCGTTTGATTATTTGATCGGTCGCAATGAATGGTACGAGATTTTTCTATCGAGTCCAACGTGCTCGAGAAAACACTGTAAAATCGCGTATGATGATAAGAAAAAGTCATGGAATATCTCTGATGGTGTTGAAGGACTGCCTAGTCTGGGAGGGACGTGGAGGAGTTTACAAACGACGGAACAAAAAGCTGAGAAGAAACCGTCGGAAGAATTACCGATTAATCATGGAGCGAAGTTTCGGTTAGGAGATAACGTTTATGAGTTTTTGTATACGAGAAAGAAGGTGAAGCTGGAATAGCGAACTTTATTTTTATGTACTGTGTTTAAGAAATTGGTGTGATTGGTCTAGTGCGGTTTTTGATTTTTTACCGTCAGAATGTCGATTGCATTCTATTTTATTTGTGTTAGATAAGAAAACTGTTATGATTGATAAAGAGAAAACTCAAAAAAGAGAGAAAAATGACTACTTAATAAAATCGGGTATTTACTATCAAATAGAGATATCTAAAAGCTAACTTATGCGAGCATTCAGTTTAGTTAGAATTCGCTTTCTGGCAGAGATATTTAAGATGATTATGCCTAATGCGTTTCATTTAATTGAATTTAGGATAAAGTTTGCTCAGTTTTTGTAGTAAAGGAAGTGGATTCGCATATAAATAGCGGATATTTCGACTTAAGTAAACACTACAAATTTTTGTGTGGAGCATGCTCAGTGAGATTGAATCTTTGAAAATCGGTATCAATTCAAGTATAATGCCTATTCTTCACAGCGAAGAGTCTTAGACACGGAGTTGCTTTGTTGAACGCGGTATCTGGTAGTTTCGTTGCAACTCAAATTTTTTTTTGGTAAATGAGAGATTTATTCATTGAGAGTCAGACATTATTATTTCAATCTGACACTCCATTCAATTCTTATCGCGATTTTTATTCTAGTAAGGATTAGGATGTCGGAATCACTGCGATGGAAGGGAACTCTCATAGAACCCAGCCCTATTGGCTATATGGAAAGAGGGTTATTTCGCATTTTAATTATAGCCTCGAATAAAAAAAGTAAAACCTGCTCAAGAGTAATCCGTTTGTGGGTTATAATCGTAGAAAGTTAAATCGAGGATTCAATAAAATGCACTCCAAGAGAGACATTGAACTACAGGATGTCAGCTCGCATGATCTCACCGAGAAGTTCAACCTCGAACAGGTTACTCCGCCACCCATAGAAACAAAGAGCCGGCTCGGGATCTATCTTCGTATCGCGGCAGGAATCACTGGCGCAACAGTTGGACTTATTCGAAAAGAAATACCTGATGTTCCAGCGATGACGCTGCTTTTCGATAGAGGCCTTATCAGTTTAATAATCATCGTGACTTACTTCTACTACATCAAGAATACTGACGAACTCAAACAGAGTTTCAACCGTTTGATTGTGTCTGTCGGAAGTTGCGCAGCTATTGGGGACTGTTTGGGTTACATGGCTCTTTCAGTACTCCCTATGAGCGATTTCATGACAATTATGGGAACCGTTGCTATTTTCAATGGAATCGGAGGCGCGCTGATCCTCGGTGAACCGTATCTCAGATTCGAGAAGGTGTTGGGAGCTCTGAGTTTCTTAGGAGTCTTTTTTATCGTCAGACCTCCGTTTATCTTTGGGTCAGAGGAAGTTCAGCAAGTCACAGAATCAGATACTCCTCCTAGCATGTCGAGATTTGTTGCGGCTTTGGTCGCTCTTTTCGTGTGCATCCTTTATTCATGGACGCAGATCGGTATAAGGAAGCTTGGAGGGAAGGGTCACAAGCTCCTCGTAGCTTTTCATGTGAATTTCGCGATTGTTACGATTTTTGGAACTTACATCCTGCTTTTTGGACGCCATGGATCCTTGACGCTTCATGAAATCACTTTTATCGTATTGAGCGCGGTTATACACACTGGCGGTGTGATATTATCGACGATGGCCTTTAGCATTGAAAAACCTGGTGTGCTTGGAGTCGTTGGCTATCTGGATTTAGTAACTGGAACAATCGGTGATATGATCTTTTTCGGAGTTTACCCCACTTTCTTCACAGTGCTAGGCGCATCGATCATCATCGCAAGCTGCATTCAGTTGATCAGAATGAAACAGTAATCCTGTGAAATGAGCCAGATATTAAACATGATATACAGATAGTTTGTGTGATTATTAGGAAGTTTTATATGAAATTGATTCTAAATTTCGCTAGGTAAGGTTAGGTTGAATGCCCTTTTATTTCGCTGAGATCTTCATAAAAAAAATCAGTTTTAATGGCTATTATATTAACAAAAATTGTCTACACTCTAAAACAAGAGCCTTGAAACTCGAGGGCTCAGGCCTTGAGGTAAGCTTGGATCTTATCGTAACAGAAGAAGTGTATAAAAGAGTATCAATCTCGTTTCAGAACAAAATAATTGGTGCAACCATGGTGAACTCGAATAAAAACAAAAACAGGAAAATCTGCTCAGATTATAATAGTGAAACTTTTATCGGAGAAATTAAATCGAGGTTTCAATAAAATGCTCCCAAAAAGAGACATTGAACTTCAGGATGTCAGTTCGCATGATCTCACCGAGAAGCTCAACGTCGAGCAGGTTACTCCACCGCCCATAGAAACAAAGAGTCGACTCGGAATCTATCTTCGTATTGCGGCAGGAATCACTGGCGCAACAGTTGGACTTATTCGAAAAGAAATACCTGATGTTCCAGCGATGACGCTGCTTTTCGATAGAGGCCTTATCAGTTTAATAATCATCGTGACTTACTTCTACTACATCAAGAATACTGACGAACTCAAACAGAGTTTCAACCGTTTGATTGTGTCTGTCGGAAGTTGCGCAGCTATTGGGGACTGTTTGGGTTACATGGCTCTTTCAGTACTCCCTATGAGCGATTTCATGACAATTATGGGAACCGTTGCTATTTTCAATGGAATCGGAGGCGCGCTGATCCTCGGTGAACCGTATCTCAGATTCGAGAAGGTGTTGGGAGCTCTGAGTTTCTTAGGAGTCTTTTTTATCGTCAGACCTCCGTTTATCTTTGGTTCAGAGGCTGTTCAGCAAGTCACGGAATCAGATGCCCCACCCGTCATACCGAGATTTGCTGCGGCTTTGGTCGCTCTTCTCGTGTGTATCCTATATTCATGGACACAGATTGGTATCAGGATGCTTGGAGGGAAGGGCCACAAGCTCCTTGTCGCCTTCCACCAGAATTTCGCGATTGTTACAATTTTTGGAGCTTACATCCTGCTTTTTGGACGCCATGGGTCCTTGACGCTTCATGAAATCACATTTATTGTGCTGAGTGCGCTGATACACACTGGTGGAGTGATATTAGCGACGATGGCCTTTAGCATTGAGAAACCTGGTGTGCTGGGAGTTGTTGGCTATCTGGATTTAGTCACTGGAACAATTGGTGATATGATCTTTTTCGGAGTTTACCCCACTTTCTTCACGGTGCTAGGTGCGTCGATCATCATCGTAAGCTGTATTCAGTTGATCAGAATGAAACAGTAAATCAGGAAGAAGGCTGCTGTGATGGTGATTTCTCAATGAAATTTATTGTGAAATGAGCCAGATATTGAACTTGAAAGACAGATAGTTTGTGTAACTATACATTCCCCTTCACAAGGGGTCTATATCCGAAATTTTATTTGAGCACGTTTCTAAATTTCGCTAGGAAAGGTTAGGTTGAATACCCATTTGTTTCGCTTCATGAAAAAATTGTTTTAAAGAGTATTATATTAACAACAATCGTGTAAAATCTAAGATGAGAGCCTTCCTTATTCAACCTTCGGGTCTTGAGATATATTCTTGAGAGCATATTGCTTTTACAGAGAGTTTTGTTAACAAAAGACAGTAGATATAACCATCTTGCATTTATCTTAAGAACTTAAAAACTTGGATCATTTAGTAACAGCAGAAGTGTAGAATCGAGTATCAATCTCGCTTCAGAACAAAATAATAGGCGCAATGGAAAATTTAACATTTTAATGAATAAGCTTTCCAAAAAACTAAATAATTGCCAGTTCATCGCGTCGCGTCCTCTTTATAGTTAACCTAAATTAACTCGATATCACAGTTTTAACAGCACTCATCGTCAATGGCTTCACCAACATCTTCATCATACCAGCCTTCTTACATTTGTCCTCAACCTCCTTGGCAGAATACCCAGAAAGCCCGATAATTCTTTGCCGCCCAAGCTTATTTTCCTTCACAAGTTTGTCGATCTCCTTCGCTGTAGTTATCCCATCCATAACCGGCATCTGGCAATCCATGAATATCCAATCAAATGTCTTGCAGCAATTGCTCTGATTATACTTTCGCACAATGATATCAAGAGCTTCTTTCCCGTTTCTAGCGACCTCAATGCGCTGCAGCTTCATTAATTTAAGAATGTTTAAGCTTGCGGTGATACTAAATTCGTTATCGTCAACGACAAGTACCTTGTTGCAATTGCAGACGCCATTGGAAAAATTCTCATTTGGAATGGATAAAAGATTCTCTCCCTCTTGCGAAGCTAGTGCTTGTGTGAAATTCCCTGAATTGATAGTTCTTGTAGGGTATTTCACTGAGGTAAATGTCCGTCTGTTAGTAATCACAGGCACTGGACTGACGTTAATCATCTCGTCTCCATAGGAAGCATGGCTTTCAAAGCTGTCATTCATACAAGATAAACTGAAGTCGTCAATAATAAAATGGAATTCAGAGCCTAACCCGAAGGCGGATTCGACTCTCAGTCCATTTAACTCTTCGTTTTGGCAAAGCATTTGCGCGAGTTTATGACTGATAACTAGCCCTAGACCGACTCCTTGTGGGTTTAATGCATCAGTCTCTTTACTGCGAATCCGTCCAAAGGTTGTGAAGATCTTGGCTTTATCATGTTCCTTGATGCCGATGCCAGTATCGGCCACCGCCACTCGGATTCGCCCTTCTGGAAGCTTACTCACCGTGATAAACACAGATCCTTTTTCGGTAAATTTAAACGCATTTGACAACAAATTCACGAGTATCTGCTGCAGTCTGTTGGGGTCAGTCACAATCTCTTGAGGAATACTCTCATCCATAAGCAATTTCAACTCCAGACGTTTCTTTTCAGCCTTGAATCTAAAAATTTCTATCACCGAAGCTAGGAGACTTCTGATATTGCATTTCTGGAATGAAAGCTGCAGTTTTTTCATATTATTCTGGTGAAGATCGAGGATGTCGTTGATTAAAAACATAAGGGACTGCGCCGCGTAGGATGCCGGCTTGACGAATGACTCTAGTAATTCAGGGTCTATATTCTTCAAGGAAATACACTCTAACGAAGACATGATCGCACCGAGAGGGGCACGAAGATCGTGCACGGTGTTTGCCAACGTTGCTGCTTTTTGTTGATCCATCAAATGCAGGCGACGAGCAATATCTTTCGATGTATCATCACGCACTAATACCAGTAATAGCTTATGATCGCCGTCCAAGAGAGGGCAGATTTTCGTCTCAAGGTACTTAACTTTGGTCGAGGAAACTTTCAAATAGCTGTTTATTATGGCTGAAGCGCCGGCTCTTTTTTCTGAATGATGTCGGAAGAGCCCATCAGAGTTAGATCTACTAATGCGTTTTCCAGCCGGAGTGCTCTGTTCCATCCACGAATTGCTGTTGGGGTCCTGAGGATCTGGTGAGTTATTAAAATGTATGCTGCAAATATCCTTTATAGCTTCTCTCACCGTAGCGTAGTGAGACCTGAGGTTATTGGAGCGGAGTTTCTCTACAAGGTCTTGGAGTTCGGGTTTCATGCTCAGAGCCTGCCTTTCCGCGATCTGCTCGATGGTTTTTATGTGTGAATCGTCGTAATTCGGGGTTTTGATTCGGTCTCCAGGGTCAGAGTTGAACGTATGGCCTTTATCTGAGGAAAAAAAATTCGAGTGAAAATGCTGGCTTCTATCAGACGCTGGTGAGGTTTTCAGCTTCGATTCTTCACCAAACTTGGAAATCCCGATCTTAGGAGAGAATTTAGCGGCTTCTTTCTCCTCGGGCTTGTTGTCGCCTAGACTTTTCGAATTGGCCCAGTAGTTTTTCTCAAAATTCAAGAGATTTTCCTTAACCATCGTCGCGATTTTCCTATCATTTCTTCTCACTGTGGGAACTGTTAGCTTATCGCGGGATACTTCCTCTTTGATCGAGCGTAATGCCCCGCTGAATGGAGAACCTACGGTTGGAGAATATTTCTTCTTTGGTACTTTTTCCGACTTATGGCTTCTCAGATGGATTGGTGGAGTCACTCGTATTTGCTCGCTCGTGCCCTTTGTGAACTGGTTTGAATTAGCGAAAACCGATGGGATTTCTTGCTTCGAGGTGAGAAAAGAGGTGAACACTGGAGAGAGACGCCGTCTAGACATCTTCTGGGAGCCGAAAATCGAGCGGCTGCGTGTGCCGACCTCTTCGGTGTTCATTGCTTGGTCCCGAGGGCTTTCAAGGCTGGTCTCCGATTTTCTTTTCGGTTTCTTCTTTTCATCGTTGAGTGTGGGTTCCTTATTCGTTAAACTCAATATTTTGTCTGCTGCTTCACTATAAGAGCACTCGAGTATGCTCAACAGAGCTTCATTGAGCTGCAATACCTTGCCGTTTTCATCTAGGATCATAACGCCTTCTGGAAGAGCGTTTAAGAGCGCGTTGTAGTTATTGACTATGCTGTTTTGAGCCGCGATCCTCTCCTTGACTTCAGGGATTGATGAGCTTTTGTCTAATGCAATTTCAATTCTGCTGGTCGGTTCCTCGTGTAATTGCACCGCTTTCGACGATATCGTAAACTTTGCTATCAATAGGAGGACCAGAATCACTAACAGCTCGCAGGAACTACTGCTATAGTCCTCAAATCGCAAAATTAGGTACAAATAAGGGGTAGCATATAGCCAAATCCCTAATTTCGGCGTTTTCTCATTGTTCATGTAGAATATGGCTATCAGAGCGATTTTGAAGTTTTTCAGCTGATAAAAACGAAGCGCGGCCTTGTCATAACTCAAAGCGTCTTCACTGATGCTCCACGGGCTACATTCGCAGCTTATAACTGTTATCCCCAAGGCGGTAAGCAGGCAAATCGTGAACAACTTGTACTTTTGAGCTTTAGTATTCATATCTACTTTGCAAAAGACCACATAACAGGCCACAAGTAGAGCCAGTCCAAGTCCACTGAGCAAAGAGAGTCCCAGGACGCTCTGTTTGGTGTTTTCGAAGGAAGAGTGGGTGGCATATAACACGGATTGCTGAATGATTTCGGAGCCAAAAAAGACAAGAATCATAAGAAAAACTTTCCAAAAAAGATCTCGATGGGCTTGATTAGAGTTCTTGGAATTGAATTGGCAGCATTTTGGAAGACGAAATATCTTTCTCATGGCCTTTTCAGGTGTTCTCTTAGTAAGTATATTTTCCAATTCCATAAAATTATGAAAAAGCCTCTACAATTAGAATTGCCCAAACGGCACCAATAAATTTTATCTGAATAGTTCGATTCAACCTATTCCGAAGTGAATGTTACTGATGTTTTTTTGGTTTTATTTTTATTAAGACTCCAAAACTAAAGCTGGTCAAAAGCCCTTGCTTAATAAAGTAATTTCTAAAGCCAATGGTATTTACCCCTTTAACCCTCGGTTAAGTTGAATAAAGAATAATCGGCATATTTCAACGAGAAGATTAAGGAATCAATTGCCGTGACCAGTGTGTTCGAATTGAGGGAAGAGTCTTGATTTCAAAAGTTTAAATTTGAAATACTTGAAAAAAAAGAGACTATCTAGCATTTTTGTTTGAGCGGCATTGAGGGCAGCGTTGGAAAACTTCATCAATGTGCATAGAATTGAACTGCAAATGCCAATTGGTTGGCGTTCAACGTGACTGAGAGTCCAGATTGAAATTTAATAAATCTGTCTTACCAGGACTGAGGCTCCAATGGGGTGCTAACATCAAGAGAATCAGTTCCTTCTGATTACTTAAATTCTTTCCAGTTATTTTCCAGCAATGCAAAGGCTCTCAGACAAATAAATCGAGATTCCAGGAGGATTTGGACATTCAAACTTAGATATATTCAGCAGTATGAATGCATGCTGTCATTTGTTTTGGTGATGATGTGGAAGGTGGAGTGAGAAACTCAATAATAAAGAGAAAAGATCAAATTACTTTGTATTTAAGTGTTACGTTTCATTTTAGTGGTAGTTTCTCTTGTGACTACTGATTTCAACATCGAAAATGGCCTCTTCGTCAAGCTTCTCATGGCATCAGCTGCAATCAAGTCAGCTTTTGTACAAAAATAATTCCATTCTCAAATGAGCTCTAATGTGATAGCATACAACTGAAATAAAACGTATAGGCTTCAATTAATAGTACCGAGATGCAACTAAGATATATTCGATCTCTGCTCACATCTCGGGTGGATCTATATCAATGAAACTATACTAATAATCTTTTATATAAGCGAGTTCTGATAGCCACTTATTATGCTTTTAGGGCCGACGGCAGTCCCAACAGTGATCTAACCCTATCTGAATCTATTCCAGCATATCATTAATAATGATGGACTAATAAATTCATATCTAAGAAATTACAGCAAAAAAATGCTTATCTGCAATTATTCGTATAATTAACCAAATTTCGCAAATTAATTAGAAACAGGCTTTTTACAAACCCAATAAATTATGCTAAAACAAGAAGAAGACAGCCCAAGCGAAATACCGAAGAAACAGCTCCTACCAAAAAGATCTCTCGCATATTTTGGCAACATCCTCTTCAACAATTTTTGCTTTCTCACATCCTTCGCGGGCTGCACAGCCGTATTAGCCAATGTAAGGCCCAGATCCATCGGTTTAAAATTCCATGTGATGCAAGATCTCTCTCTGGAAACTAAAACCAAGTCCCTCTCCTTGTTGGGTGGTTGGATCGGCATCATGCTCCTTGCCCTGGTGACCTTGAAAGCCGTCATCAGTTTCTTTTTATTCAGATTCAATCCCGTTCGTCAACCCAACCATAAAATCATAAGAACATTCGACAGGATCATGACCAACACTCTCGAGCAGGCCTTCCTTTTCTTTGTGAATCTCGCATATTGGCTAGTTTATTTCGCGGATCAGCGCTCGAAGGAGAAAGCAGTGCTCCTCGCTGTGATTTGGTTTAGTGGAAGACTGTTGTATGCAGTGGGATATCTCTTGGGCGTAGCTGTCAGGTTTGAATCTCTTCGAATGCTTGGAATGGCAACGACTCTCTATCCCACTTTGCTCCTATTAGTAAGAAACCTCGGTTTATTTCAATTTATTTAAATGATAATGATTCGTTTGCTATGGTTTATGTGTCGTTTGGCGCTAGTTTATTATATGCGATGTGAATACAGGCTTTACATTTCTATGGTAATGGTTTTAAAATAATATTTATGTGGCAAATTGCATCTTCTCTTCAAACAAGCAAAGCGGTAGCTTTTTTCAGTTTCGTTGATTTATAATAGTTTTATATTGAAATAAAATCTGGAGAAAGGACTTCTATTGCAGAATTTTAATGGAAACTGCGACGGTAATGAGACAGCAAGTGGTTTACAAAACCCGCGTGATGAAATTCGATGATTTTAAGAAAATCGGACCACAAATTATGAAGAAACTTGAGGATTTGTATGAAGGACTCAATCTCCGGAGCCTCAACAAGCAGGATTTTATGACACATTTTCTTATACTGCTAAAAAGCTGCATCGATGACGGATTATCGATAGTACTCACGTGCGAAGAGAGGATTATTGGGTACGCGTTTACCGGCGACTATTGGAAATTGAGAAGTGCAATGACAAAGGAGACTTTGGTTTTTAATAGGCTTTTAGTGCTTTTCCAACGTGACGATCTCCGAATTCAGGAGAAGAAACTGCCGCGAGGCCCCGGATACTGCGCTGAGACTTTATTCGCTGGAGTCGAGCGATTAATGGACGAGAAGGCTGCTCTGAATCAGCTGCTTGAAGAAACGAATCTGCTCCTTCAGAGTTCGTTTTTCAAGTATAAACTTCTTTTCTTTAGGTGCGTCCATCGAGGGGTGGAGATTGTTCCAAGGGACTACTTCATTTTGATGAGGTCCAAAGAGCCCATCCCTCGACCAAAAACTCCGATAAAAGCTCCTTTTTTCACGGTTGCCGAACTCGCGAATCCTCCCACATATCGCCCAAGACTATAGTATTGAATCATAATGAGTTATAAGGATTAGAAGACCACCTAGGACTTTCATATCCCAGGAGATGTAATAATTAGTATCCATAAACTCCCATAAGTTACATCGTCTTATACCCTGATTCTCTTCTCATTCTTCTTTCTAAAGAAGGTGTCGTAACGAGAGCTATGTTATTACTAAATTCCTATGAAAATCCTTTCTAGCTTGTGATAGAGTTTCCTTTGAATTCTATCTAGAAAACATACATTCCTTCTAATAACGAAAGCAAAACCCAAAAATTTTGTAAATTGTAAGACTAAGGCCGAAGCTGTTCAATAATCTGAGACAACAAAACTCTTTTCGGGTGGTCATCAGGCAGTCCTTTCGAGAAAAGCTTCTCCGACTCTAAAAACATTCCCCATGCATGTTTCCTCAAGCCTTTCATTAGGAAAGACCTTCCCATTTGGAAATAAAATTCTGCATGTTCAGGAGTCTCGAGTCCAAATCTCTCTCGATGAGTCTCTATTCCCTGCTTCAGAGCTGATAAACCAGCGTCGTCATTATTCATCTTCAAGTGGGCTATCGCACTATTCACTAAAATCCTTGGTTTTAGGTCTGGAGACTCAGCATCTGGAACACCCAAATTTTTCAACGCGTCCTCGAAGACCTTGATTGCAGCCTCCAGTCTTTGATCATCAAGCAACTGCACTCCTATCTGATTGAGACTCTCGCTGAGTCCTGTGCGACTTCCCTTTGTAGCCGTTTTTAATTTCATTGTTTGATATTCGGTAAGGTATTTCTCAAATTCATCGTATTTCTTTGCCTTTAGAGAAGCGTAAGTGACATTAAACAGCGATTCCGCAAGATCATCGGTTTCTTCAGCGGATGCTGATTTGAGGTAGTTGTAGCTTTCAAGATAGGCAGGAAGAGCGTTGGTATAGTCGTTTTGCTTTGCGTAGATCATCGCGAGTTGGTTATAAAAATTGGAAATGATGTATTTGTCTGCGTTAGGCATTTTTTTCAGTGTTTCGATGCTTTCAAGGGTGTTTTTAACAGCTTCGTCGAATTTTTGCTGGTAGAATGCTAAGAGTCCCATGTTTGAGAGACAATGCGCGATGCTTAAAGCGGCATTAGTGCCCTGTGTTTTGTATAACTCGATTGCTTGTTTGTATTCGTCTTCTGCTTTGAGAAATTGGTTCATTTCGGTGTAGATAATGCCGAGAAGGAAGTGACAAGGTGCGATTTTAGATTGGTGGGCTTTTTCTTGTTCGCAGAGTTTTATGCAATTGCTTGTAGCTTGAATGGCTGCGTCGTGGCGTTTGCTGAGATAAAGCGCGTGAGCTTCTTCGTATAAAACCTCCACTTTGCTTCGCTGGATCGGAGAAGCTGTAGGTTTTTCTTCTGAGAAAGAATAACAATGCGTTGAATATAATGCGCAATAAATTGAATGTTTTTCTTTGCGAGTTGGAGTAGAACGCTTAAGTGATTGCTTTGATTGAGGTGCATAGTGCAAGAAGGCGTAATTTGTTACATTGATGAACGAATAAGTTCGGAAGGATGAGAAAAAACGGTTGGATCTTTTGAGGTGAAGCATTGTGTAATTCCAAATTATCCTAAATTATATTGAAGAAGTTATACAGAGCGAAAAATGGGTAATCTTTTACATTGAGTTATAATGCCACAAATTTACTCGATATAACTATAACATATAGCATTTTTCGCCTGTTCTGTTAGGTCGGTTGAGGAGATGCTATGATTGTCTCGAATTATTTCATAGAAGTATTGGAGATTAGTTCCCAGAGATCTATTTGTTTCCAATAGAATTTGATTTTTCTTCCTAATAAGAATCTCTTTTCTGTTGGTTCCCTCATCATAAGTCATTTTCTCTTGCACACAGAGTGACTACATTCAAACTAATACCTCGCGCTTCGATGAGTAGCTTTTTTATTTATTTGTTTATAAAAGAAATAAAACTTCCTAATCAACATAAAACCCACAACAATGGAACAAATGGATCAACTTTTCCAGCGCCTACAATGCAAATACCATAGAACGCATATTACTGGCGTCAGTATCGCTAACGAGGCACCACGTCGGCTTCTCTGTCAGCACTGTATGGAAGACTTAGTTCAGAAAGGCTATGAAATCGCCCCGGTTCTACCTTTCAAAGACTGCATTTCTACTAAAGCCATCCAAAAATGGTGCAATCTGCTCTTGGGAGAACTATCCGCCTCTAATACCGGCTACAATGGACTAAAGAACCAAATGATGGAAGAAATGGACAGTTATATTTCAGAAATTAAGGAACATCTTACCAAAATGCGTGAGGAAACCCTCCGTAAACTCGCGACTCTCGGAGGAAAGCAGCACGCGAACTCTATTCAAGTAGAGACCTATAAAGAGAAACTGCAGAGTCTCCTAAGGGTGATTTATATGAAAGCGCCTGAGGAAACGAGCGATTTAGATGATTATTGCAAGAATTTCCGGCAGCTTATTACCATCACAGAGCAGACTCAGCGCCTGAACCCCATTGGCCAGCTAGAGGAGTTCCATAAGACACAGTTTAAAGAAACTATTCAGCAATTAAAGAATTTACAGGAACAATGCTATGGGTTATTTAAGCGCGAGAGTGTGAAAAAAGGAAAGAATCGTCCTACTTCAACGGAGCGAGGCTCCCGTACTGATCGACTGGTAAGAAATGCATGATTTATGATAATTTTTTCACTCTTTATCATCAACATAGGATCAATCATTGATAGAGTTAAGTCTGAATGTTTCCCCTTTGAAGCTGGCAAGTTCGCAGCTAATTCCACGATCAATGTCTTTACCTAAAGTAATTCCAAGAAGTTGAAATGACCTGATCAGAGAATTTGTTAGCTTGAAAAACGCACACAGGAGGTAGCAGTGCCGAAAAAGATCATTGCAGTGCCAAAAACGTTGAAATATGCTTTATTTGGCGACAAAAACACGATTAGAATCGCTGATTGGAAGACCTTAAAAACCTTGATTGAGATCAATGACGTTGCGCTTGGGTCGAGCAAACGTATGCTGCTCTTTTGAGGCATATTGTTAACCAGTTTTTTCCAGCTCCTATTGTAAAAGCTGACGATAACCATAAAATAATCTGCGTGCAAGAGGTCCCTCCAGACCATCTTTCAAGAGGCAGTTTCATCGCTATTGACGTAGAAGCCAAGAGAGTTTGTTATTCGGCATCAGACGCTTTACAATGTGAATTTTTGTGAAAAAACTGCCTTCTCAGTGACATTTCTTTTCAATATAGTCGCAATATGTAGCGATTTGATGATGGTCGTCTTAGCCCTAGGCGACGGGACGATTCAGCTTGTCGATACCGATACAGGCTCAGTGAAGAAAGTTTTCAAGTCGGATATTAAACCAGAAGACTCCGTTACCATTTCCACGAGTTCAACCAACGCAATTGTCAGCTTTATCACCGAGCCAACGGCTTACGAAGAAATGCCGAAACTTACTCATATCATGATAGACCTGGCTAAGCTAGATTTTGTGAAAATAGAGACGTATCTCCCAGACTTATTCACTCTGAAAAGCACGAGTTCACCTGATTCGGTATTCACGGTAGTAGAAAGCGTCAATAATGACAGGAGGAAATTAGTGCACGTGGTTAATATGATACGCAGGGAAATCCTCAGTAAATCAGCCGATTAGATCAGTGTTAACGTGCTTTCCGCATCAGATAAGACGCAGATCCTTAATTATAGCCAGGGACAGACTACGATTTCCCCCGACGGCAAGTACGCTGCTGTTGGAGGGATCTCAGTTAACTACCCTGATGAATTTCGAGTGACGCTGATGAAAGTTCAAAATGGAAACGTAGCCAGTGAATTCGAAAGGACGTTTTTTGTGACTAACAAACGTAAGCACTCGAGGGCTAGCTTCTCTTACCATTAATCCTCTTTCCTTAGATCATTTACACAACATGCGATTTTCACAGAACTCCGACCAAATCGCCATGCTTTTCAGATGCATAGGAGGCATGGAGATCCGTATAATCGAAACAAACTCTTTGCAGAGCCTCAAAGCCGTGAAAATCGACGGCGCTGCAGGTAAGCCTCAGCGATTGCTGATTCATCATCTCACTCTTCCAATAGAAATGAATTTCTTTGATCCAAAGTGCCAGATCATCGTGTACCGTAAAGCAACCCGCCTATTTTTCAAAAGTCTCAAAACAATGGAGGACATATACGTGATCCCCTACGACTACACAAGTAATTGCTTTGTCGATTTCAATTAACCCTACCCTTCCATTCCAGACGACGTAGAAACCTTCCGCTGCCCAGACGACTCTGCTTATATGACACTTCGCATGAAAAAGAACTCGTTGAAGCACCTTGCGTTCATCGATCGCTCTAATAAGGAAATAGCTAATACTATCGAGCTTCTTGCTTTAGAAAACAGAGGAAGGATGTGCTTTTTCGTGTAATTAATAACAGAATGGTTGGATAATTGAGGTGTGTCAATTTGTTATATATTTTTCCATATTTAAAGAGACTGAATACAAAATTGATTCAAAAGCTAATCGCTTATACACAATAAAAAACTTCTCTTTTTGCCATTGCGCTCTGCTAAATAGAGTTAGTATCAATAAAATTCAAAGAATGCTTAAGAACGTCCCCGTCGTCATCATTGCGGGGTTTTGCCAGGTTGATTTCTGTAATACTGCTCGATGTAGAAGGTGAACGTTTGAGTCATCAAAAACTGGTCTAAAAATTCGGTTTCTAGCGGGTTATCCTCCTTGATGACCTGAGCAATGGCTTCATAATTTAAATCCTAGCCGAATAGCCAACTTCAACACCTTTCTTAAAGAAGAAATTACTTTAGAGTCCTGGAAATAGATAGGATTTTCAGGCAGAAGGTCAAGAATCTGCTGAGTGAGAGTCTCATTGAAAGCTTTTAGGATCATTGCACCAGCATCTAATTCTTTCTGGTTCGGATTATAGATGTACCGATGTGGGCGCACGCTGAGTCGTGGCATGACTATCTGAGAAGGATTCTCGAGTACAGGTGGGAAATCGGAGTATTCTATCGTAAAGCGTTCCTCTGGGTTGAAGATCGGGTATAGTTGCGAGAGACCCTCCCTAAGCTCTTTGAAATTGGGCTCCACGATGCGCTCTTTAGGATCGGCGAACCCAATCATCTTTCCTTCTTCGATTACGTAAAAATGGCAGTCTCCATAGATCGCAGGCAGCTTCTGTGCGACCAAATACTTCATGTCTTGGCATATACCTTAAATAGATTAGAACTCGTGCTTTTTCGGATCTTTTACCAACAATCAACGGGCAAGGGGCTTCCAGGCAGGAGATTAGAGGCTCGGACATGAATATTATCGGGAAGGGATAAGTAAACGGCTTTATGAAGGAGTAAAGCGTGATTCTAAGGGACCAAAGAGGTGAGAGAGGGAATGGGAGGATGTAGTTACAGGATTGCTGAGACCAGAGCGAGATTTGGTGAGACAATGACGACTTTCTTTTCGAGAAGGACCGCGAATATCAGATGCAGCAAATCAGCGCGAGGGATGTGAGAAAACACGAGCGGACAAGCCCAAGCGGCTTCTAGCATGAACGCGTCGGCTTTGGAACAAAGCGTCATGCTCACAGGCTCGTAAGGGTAGGCTTCGATGGAGAGCTTTGCTTCGAATGTAGGCAAAGGAATCGAGTTGACCTGCCTTAGATAATTCGCTAGCTCTTTCTTGATAAACTAAGAAACGAGAATTATTGTTAAATGAATGGATTTTTAAGAAAAAAGGTACCTGCATAGTGAAATCTTCTCCGATCTGATCAAATGGGCTGGAGTTAGTATTACTACCCATTGCGTTTTTTTCCTCAGAGTGGAAAATTGCCATTTTGTGAATTTTCAATGAATCTTCGCGATGATAAGCGGAAAATTGAGGCGAAAACTGTTACTTAAAATCGCCGAGTTCATATCCATGAAAAATTTAATGAAAGGGAAGTAAGTCATGAAGCAATAGACTTTGCTAACCTTCCAGTATTTCTTTTCTTTCCTTTTTGATTTTTTCTTCTCGGCCTCCTGAATCATTATTAATTTGCAAATTAAGGAATTATTGATGTACCAAATCCACATAATCGAATGTTTTGACACAGACTTGATAGAGCAGTTGATTTGGGTTAGTTTCTTTCAAAATTTCATGTTCGAAGCACTGTTGCTTTTCGAGGCCGTCAGATTTCAGAGGGAACGCGAAGTAATTCTGGTTTGCCACTCCAATGCTTTTTGAGAAAATAAGCCTGAATGCCCAAACAACATTATCGATGGAGAGCTAAGAAACTGCCATTACTCGAAGATCTTGGTGTCACTGGTAGTCTTTTCTTTCACAATTTCAACGCCAAATGGGAAACAAAATTCAGGAACTGAGACCTTCGGCGGTCTTTATAAAAAAAAGAGAAGAGCATGAGTTCTTTTGTTTAAACGGATAGTGAGGTGTACTTCAGGTTCTTTGGGTCCGAAGGGTAATTATAAAGGATCTTCGGTTTCAGAAAGGCTTTTTCTTTTCTATGGGCATTATAAATCCAATGATCAGCATCGGCAAGAGTTACTTTGGATTTTTCTTTTCGAATGCTTGAACGTCTGCCTTATCCACGCCAATCACAAAGAATTCCTCAAAAAGTTTAAGCTCTTCAGCCGGAGTCTGTAAATCAAATATTATTTCAATGTCATTAAACTAACAAACTACCTTTTCCTTTGGATATATTATTTTCGAGCTCTTCTGAACGAAATTCACGCTTCTTCTTCTCCCAATAGTATCCTCTTCGTTTTCTACCACAGGCGAGACCTTGATGGCGGGCACAGAATCTATAAGCAATTTAAGCTCCTCTATATAAATGATATCATCCCATTAGCTTCTCGCCAAAAGTTGTATAGTTTACTCGTGTCTTGCTTAACGATAGTATCAGGACTGGTATTTCCTCCTTGATTTTGCGAATCTCCCTTTAACGGGCTCAAATCTTTCTGTTCTGTCAGATCAAACGTCGTAGATTTCGATATCGAGGTGCTCATCGGCCTTGATGAAACTGATGAATTCAGCGAGAATTCATAAAGATGAGGCGTGGGTTTTTTCTTCACCCCACTACGAGTAGTACTTCCGCCTAGAGGATGACCACCCAAGGGATGGGCGCTGCTATCATCTTCCTCGACTGTAACTGTAACCACTCCAGTTTTCTGTGTCGTTGATGTTTGCTTCGAAGCGTCCGGGTTCGAGGCATCTTGCTCTGAGTTCTCAATCAGCATTGACATTCTGTAATTCTCATCCACGGTTCTATCATAAGACTGACGTGTCGTGGAATCTCTCTCTCCGTTATTACTGCCGCTGCCGGAGTCTTTAAACCCGCCGTCTGAAGTATCATCTTCCATTTTCCTGCTGAAGCTGCTTTCCTGCGTGTGGCGGTAATCAGGCAATGAGGGAATTTTGTTGAGGATTCTGTCATCAATGGTGAAAGAGCCGAACTTTCTCGCTAATTTTCCCACCTCCTGATTCAGGTCTAAAAACTGCGCCTTATATCTCAGTGCTGTCAACTTCAGTTCCTGGTTCTCGGTCTCAAGTTCCTTGTATTTCTCTTTCCAAAGCTCGACTTCAACTCGAAGTCTTTCCACTTCGGCTGTTAATTCTTGCACTCTGTTCTGTGAATTGTTTTCAATGGTGGGATAAACATGCACTGTCTGAGATCGATGGGAATTCGAGTTTTGTGTAGGGAATGGACTCAACAGAGAAGGGTTGTGAGAAGAATGAGTTTGCTTCAGGTTGTAAGGAGGTATTGAACTAAGCAATGTGGGTTTTTGGGTTCCAGTAGGCTCATCTCGAGAGTTCGGTGTGTTCAAGCCGGAAGAGTCAGACATCTAATTTTATCCAATGCTGTATTTAGTTATTTGTTTAGGTTCTTGATTATTAATGAAGAAGCACAGATTTTAGTAAAAACTCTTTTTCAGAACGAAGTGCTAGAAAACTAGCAGTATCCGACCTTCTGGCATGCTTCTTAGACTCAAATATTTGCTAGCATTCGCATAAAACAGAAAAATTCCTGCAAAGAGGACCGAAAGGACGGAAGTTTAGAAGTCGCTCAAGAGTTTTTATTTTTTTTAAATCTGATGAGAAGTGTATAACAGGCTATGACGTTGAAGTTGCTCACATTTAATTCATAATTAAACGCAGAAAAAAAAAATTAAATAATACAAGACCAGAGAAGCTCTGAGATTGTTGATAGAGGTGATACTATCGCGCCAGGAGTCAGGGTCCAACAGCGGCGACCTTGAGAGAGAGCATCGTTGTTTCTGAATAACCAAGAAGAAATGAACTCAGAGTAAAAACTGAGGGAAAAAGCGGTAAATAATAGGTTTAATCTCTAAGTTGACAGATATAGAAGGCCAAGAGCTTTTAGGATCTCTCTCTTGTAGTAGATACATATTAAGAACAGAACAGGATATTTTAGGATGAGTTTAGATGATTATCACAGAAAATTTCCTAAATACATCGTTTTCTCTCGCACTAATGAATAGATTTGAAAAAATTGGGCTCAGTCGTAGTGAGCATAACCCTCATAGAATTGACCATAAAAGCTACAATTTAAATTTTTTGGAATTGATTCTGCTCTTCTTCTGCTTCTTCGTCATGAGGCTTTTCCCTGGGAGAGCTAATTCTGCTCTCAAAAGTAGTTTGGTATTCAAAAGACTCATCATTTCCGAGGTCAAAGTTAAAATATCCCCTTCTCTGCTTATTTGGTTCTGACTGGCGTAAATTATCCGTTTGCTGATTCTGAGGGCTGCCTTCAGGACTACCATAATTGTTTCTATGTGTGCGGAACCTGGATGACTTTTGCACCAGAGCTCTGCGGCCTGTGCTTGTCCTGGGGCTTTCATATAGGCTCTCATAGAGTAGTTTTTCGGATTTTTCAGCCATTTTTTCCAGTTTCAGTTTAAATTCACCAGGCAAATTTGGAACTTTCTGCTTTGATTTCCTCGCGTTTGCAGTATGGCCAAGCTTGTTGCCACGTCCTCCTCTTCTTGATAAAATACTAGAGCGAATACTTCTTTTCGTGTGTAATTTCGACTGGTCAGCACTAAGATATCCGCTATTATACACGGTTAAGTCATTGTCATTAGCCCTTTGAGTGAGTAAAAATCGATGTGATAGGTTATCTAATTTTTCTATGTTAATGCCTTGAGCATCTGTGTCGTATGGATTAGTTTGAAAAGGATTCGCGTAGTCGTTTCGCTTGGATGCCTTCGACTCGAGCTGCTGACTAAATTTCAATGTAGAAGGCATTTTCTGGGTCTCAATGACTTGCGATTGAGCGAATCGCTGATTTCTGTCATCTCGAAGCGGTATTTTCGGATCTTTTAAGAAAGGGAGGTTCAGCTCCGCGTCCTTGATACTCGCTGCAAGGCCAGTGGTAGGGAAAACGCTTTCTGTCGTATTAACTTGAGGCTTGGTCTGAAATTCGAAGGACTGGAGGGTCTCTCCGGCCATGAACTCCTGATGAACCGTTTCCCTTTGTCCAATTACCAAAGATTTATCGATATCCTTCTCTTCTTCAACCCGCTCTGGTGACTCGATTGTATCTCTTTTTGGGTTCTCCGAAAACCGATAACCGATATGTCCTGCCTCTACTTGTTCAGTCCCTGGGTCTTTATTTGCCAGGAAATCTTGGTTTTCAAGTTCCTTCCAAAATTCGTCTGATGGGATTCTCTTCAAAGAACTACGAGCTTCATTGTCTAGGGCGCTAGTTTCTTGCTGTCTTCGAGCTCTTCTAACAAAGGAATCCTCTCCTTCGCCTCTCATTGGAGCTGCAGGTTGCTCCTCAATTTCGACCTCTTTTGATAGATCATCTGCTTTTTCTGGCTGACGGTGCACAGTGTCTCGAGTGCTCGCTGTACCCACAGCTTCAACGCGCTTCATCTCCGGATATACTCCATCTTCTTGGTCTTTACGGTCAGTTTTTGGGCTCTCAGACACTAACGTTGAGCTCTTCTTCATATCTCTCAGCTTCTCTTGTTTATACACCACAGCGGTAATACTCTCACGGCATTCCTCGCGGTATCGGTCGGTGTCCAATTCTTGAATAGTTCCTAGCCCTTCATCAGAATATTCGCTATTGTGGCTCTTTCTATCATGATATCTGCCCATCACGGTTTGTCTCTCGCCTATTCTGAGGACAGGAAACATTTTGGTAGCTACAATGGGGTTACTGCCCTTCACCTGAGCTATTGGCTGCTCTTCATCCTGGATACATCGTGTCTCTGGCTGAATCTCATTTAACAATATCTCAAATTCTAGACGAGTTGTCTCATTCCTTCGATTATGCGAGGTTCTACCAATGAAAAAATCATCTTGCATTGAGAATCTCGACGGGTTGAAATCCATCTCTCTCGTCTCTAATCCCTTGGGCAAAGACCCCAAGAAATCCTGCTCTAGGTTAGTGAACGTGTCTGAGTAGCGGGAATGTGAATTGCCTAATTGAATTGAATCTCTTATAGGCGGACTCTTTGAAAATTCTAAATTCCTTTGGCTTGAAGGGACATACGAAGTACGAGTTTGAGGCTGGATTTGCTTTAGTTTCAGGTTGGGGACGAGATAGTTGGCGAACATCTGAACCTGAGCCGGCGAGAGCTCCTCCGCTTGCATTTTCTCAGCGTTTTTGAACGATTCTTTTCGAAAGTCGCCTGATTTCGACCTCCTTGTGGCCAAAAATTTAAATTCCTTAGTCCGATAAACTGAAATCCTCTTAGGAAGCTCATTGTTAGGGACCTCAAGCGTATTCCTCCAATAACTTGATCTCTCCTGAGGCAGTTTGGGCCCTTCATCCTTCTCTTCCACGAAATCAAATACGATAAAGTCATTTTCATCGTCATTTCCAGAAAACTTTGCCATACAAGAGGCGCGAAGCGCCTTTTCATCTAACTCCCTACGCGAATGCAGCATTTCAATCTGCTTGTCATCGAGATTAGGAAGCGGACCTTGCAGTTTGAGGCTATTAATCGCTCGATACCTCTCTGTTGATGCTTTCTTCTGTTCTTTATAAGGTGGTATGGATCCATGACGCTGTGCAGTAGGTCTCTTGGATATTTTTTCCTCGGTTGTATTGGAATAGTCAAGGCTAACCATACTATTTTCTTTAATAGGAGAATACTGCAGTTTCCTATGAACCTCAGTTGGTTCGCTGTATTGATTGGGAATGCTGTTGAAAGGACTGAGGGATAAGATGCTGGACGGAGTCTCTGATATTCTTTTGTTGCTGCGCGGATCTTCGGCTATCGGGCTAAAAATTTGTTTGCTCGAACGCTTTTTTTCTTGTGTTTTCTGAGTAATGAGCAATCGAGCCTGCATTTCATTGATACATTCCATGAATTCTTTGGCAGGGATAGCGATCTGTTGAGAAGAGAGTTTATTCGTACGATCCAGAACCAACTGAGAAGGACGCTGCAAGGAACGTTTTGCCTTGAAAATATTCAAATTGCCGGAGTCTCTGTTGGTGGTTATGGCTTTCTGGAGGTATTTATCGAGAGGGTTTGTCTCTTCATGATCGCTTTCGTGTTCTGTTTGCTGTGAGCTTTGCTAATAGAAAAGGATTTTACCTTCCATTGGGTTATCATCTTCTAAATGCTTAGGTTGAAGGTAATGAGGGGATTCTACGTTAAATGTCTGGGCTCGCTTTGGGAGCTGAAGCTGGATATAAGGTTTTAGCTAAGAAGAGGTTCAGTGCGAGGAGCTTACCGGTTGTTTCTTTTGTTTTTGAGGTGCTGGCTTATTTCCCATTCTCTAAAATCATTCTCAAAGTTGCAATAAAATATCGTAAATTTCGTAGAGTACGAAATCTTGAATCTTAAATTTCAAATAGGACTGATATGCAAAAAGATTCGAACAAATCTGGCAGAGCCCACGTAACTTCTTTGTTGCTTACAAATGTAATTGGTCAGAGCACTACAGTCTCTATAATTTGGACTCGATTTTAGTAAGTAATGGCTTGGATTTATGATACAGATCAAAAAATTGAAATACAAATTTCGTCTGTAACAGACGAAAAACTCTTTAGTTTTTACAGATAAATGAGAATTCAAAAAAATAGGCGTTCGTTCATTAAACTAAATCATCATCCTCCTATCTTGACTCTTCGCGCCATCGCTTTCCATGGTGGCTTCATCATCTTCTCCATTATCTTGAATTTCCTTCTCAAACACAACTGCTTCCAGCACTTGCTTTTTCTTCGCAAAATTCCGAGCCCCACTTCATGTTTCTCCTCATGAATCTTCTCTTCTTGCCCGCTCGGTTCCAGGGGCCGCTCTTCTTCATACTCAGCCTCAACACGTACGCTTAGTTTATACTCTATATAGGTCGGCTCTTCATGATATTTCTGTTGAATTTCACTCGATGCATTAGCTTCGCCTCCAACTACTTGTCCCAATGACCATGAGGTGCGGTCTGGAGACATGCTGCTTTGACTCTCTTTTAGCTCTTCCTGTTCCGCAGGTTCCTGAAACCTCATTTCCAATTCTCTACTGGTCATCATGCACTCAACTACCGGCTCATTCATTTGAGCCTCTTCCCCTTGCTCCTCTTGCCGCTTCTTTTCAGAAAAAATAACCTCTCTTCCAGCGTCTTGGTCTGAGGCTATGTATCTCTCAAACGACGCCATCTCCTTCCCAAAACTCACCCTTCCATCCATCATCTGCGGCTCCTCACGATTAAAATCACAAGTTCCACTCTCCACCATCCTTTTATACTCAATGAATCCCTTTTCGCTACCTTTTTCACGCACATCCGTAATAACGATGTCTTCCAACGACTCACTATCATCTCTATGCATCTGCTGCGCCACCTTTTCTTTCTCTGAGTCAACTGAATAGCTCCTCGAGGATTCAAATCTTTTATCTGGCACGAGATCCATTCTGACACCCCCGGCTTGATTTTCGTACTTCTCAAAGATTTTTCTTCTCACTCGAGGCGTGTCCCACCTTGGAGTCTCGACTTTAAACACAAATTCCGGCGTCTTCTCGCCGAAAGGCACATGTCTCTTCGATTTTCTATTTCGCGGGGTTTCTTCCTCATCCTCTGCTTCTTCTACTACCTCAATGACTTCAAGTTCTGGCAAGTTATTCGCCCACTCTTGCTGCCTCAGCTGAAGTTCCTCTTTCGTCAGCGGCAATTCCCTTCCATCGAAATTACCCGAAGCTTTGTTACTATCAGGAAAATTGAAAGACAGGAATTCGCCTTCCAGTACATTTTCCTCTGTCATGATCGGAGTTTCCACAGCATCGTCACCTAAATTATTCAAATGACCGTTAGGCCCTTTATATTTTGATGGAATCCTAATCGTTTTTCCTTGCACGCCTGTGGGAGTCTCCCCACGAGTTTTATTTAACCCAACTAAAGAGGTTTCGAATTCAACTACTGAGACTGAACTATCGATAGGAGATACCCTTAGCACACTGGATTCTGTCGCATGAGGCTTCTTAGCCTCGAGGAAAAGACTGCTGACTCCTAGTGGAGGTTTTCTATTCTGTGGACTTATTTTTGCAAAATATGAGGGGAGGTCTTTGGAAGAAGTCACAGCAAGGCGATTCTGCATGGTATCATGTATTTGGCGAAGATTTGCAATCGTATTGTCCCTGCTCGTGGGGTAATGGTCCTCAGAATGACCGTCGAGAGATACGGACCGTCTGTTTTTTACTTTTGAGTTCCGATTTGAGTCATTATTCACGAAAAAATCGTCGATTGACATCCTCGAGGCTTTTGACAGATTTGATACGCGGTTCTGGACTTGCGAAAGCCGTTTTTCTAATAGCTGGCATAAATCTATTGAAGTCCTTCCACTAGGCAGAGTATTCGGCTCCATGCCATCAGGAATCGGCTGTTCATTCATGATATTTGATTGGGTGCAATTGGCAGAAGGATCATTCATATTCAACAAATCCTGAAGCAAACCAGGCGCATCGATATCGTGATTATTCATTTGGAGTTCAGCTATATTGATAGCTAATGCTGCTAGCATGTCATCATTTCCAAAAATTCCTCTGCAATGATTATCTTCTGCGTCTGCGAGTGCTTTGTAGTATTCAGAGTTTATTTCCTCGACGTTGAGAGAAGGTAGTCGATGCGTTTTCTTTTTATTTTCATTAATCGTTTCTTTATGTCCTGAAAGTTCTCTTTGCTTAAATATTTCGTAAAGCTGTTCCACGCTCAGACGATGTAGACTGTCATTGATCTCTAAGGGCTGGCGGCTCTGCGCTAAAAATAGTGATAAAATCTGTAAATAAGTGGATTGAAGACTCTATGACTTACCTCCATCAGGAATAACTTCTTCGTCGTCTATTCTCTTCGGATTCACGTATTTTGGAAGTGTTTTATAGACAAAATCGGATTTTTGATGGATATGTGCGCCTTTTGTGCAGGCATGGTTCCCCATGACAGTTGAGTCAATGTATTTTATTGGCAAACAATTTGTTAAGATTTATTAACGCCAGATAGAATGCAACCTTTTTGACTTTCAATAAGGACAAATTCTGATAAGAGTCTAAAGCTCAAATATGGTTGATTCATTCGTTTTTGCGCATTTTCTGGCTAAAGATAAAAGAATTTGGATTTTCAAGAGAACAAAAGTCACAAAAATCCCTCAAAAAATGAGGCAAAATTCATTGTATTGTTAAAAGTAGATTATTAAAAAGGAAAAAATTTATATACATTACACTTTATACTTATAGAAAAAATCAAGTGTTTTGGCGTTATTAAATCTGCTTTGTAGATTGAATTATTAGCTCCTCTCACTCAAAGGTTTTTTTCCGCTGGCAAAGAGGTTGATAGGAGCTGTCCCTCCGCTTCCTCCGCCATTTTGAATCGAATTTTCTTCGGTTGTTCTCCTCTTAATAGTATCTTTGCTGAGGGGTACAGATGAGCTTTGATTTCCTTGAACCATCATGTTTGGCCCAAAATGCTTCTTAATCCTTATGATATTGTTCTGAATCTCGCTCCCAACCACCCGATCAATTTCTCCTATTGTTTCTAATTCAATAAATAAGTTCTCTATCGTGGGATGAAATCTATTTACCTCTTTTCGCTAGTGGTGATAGTTCTTGCTTTTCTCTTGCAGTTAAAGCTTTTGGAGTATATTTCGTTGATGCAACGTCCGAGCCATGCGTTTCGGGGTTCCTTATCTTGATTTTAAAGAGTGGCTGGTGACTACCATGCGTTTCAATCGATACGCTTTTCTTGTTTCGAGCATTCTGTTTAATTTTTTTGAGGATTTTCAGTGTTTCTTTCAAACCTTCTCTATCGTAGGCAGAACTCGCAGTTTCATTTAGGAAAGTCTGCCTTTGCTGTCCTTGTGCTTCAAAATCAGAACTTGCTATATTTGAGTGGTGTTCCACTTTACGCAGCGATGCTGGGGTCGCTAATCGCAAATGAGTGAACGCAGGCTGATCGCTAAGCAAATTAACTGGAGAAGGCTCGGTTTGAATTCCAATTGTCGAAGTAGTGGTGGACCTCTTCAGTCTGCTGCCCGTCCCTGATTTCGAGCCCAGAGAGCCATGACTCCGCTGGATGCTCAACCCTATTGGCCTTTCTGCGTTAGCATCTGTTATTTTCGGCAAAAGAGTCGAAGATTGAGCTTCATCGTGGTTATTATCAACATATACTCTTGGAGTAATGCTTTGCTGCTCTATCTTTTTCAAATACAGCCTATTTCCCACCAAAACCTCATTCGAGTTCAAAGGTGAGACTTGAGAAGAATAGCTCTCACGGTCCGATGCTGGCGGCAATTTAGCTAGCGTCCTTGAGCGAAAACTCAATTTTTTAACGCTAGAGGCTCTCGAAAATTGGTTCCTCGTTGCTATATAATTATTAAAGTTGGTAATTGTCATTGATACGGTTTCTTCCTGACTGCTCGCAGTTTTTTCATTATCAAAAAGCTTATTGAGGTTAGTTAATTTCCCCTGAAGATTCTCCAAAGTTTGAGTTCTATCAGTCATTCCTAATTGCTTTTGCGAAAACGGCCTGGATAGACCACTGCTGGTTTCAAGAGGCTCTATTTTTATTGACGTATCTGTAAATTTTGTTAAATCTTGCTCAATGCGCGGTCGAACCAGGCCATAATCAGAAAATATCGCTTTATTTCTCCTCTCTGCAATATGAGAAGAAATGTTCCTGGTCTTTCTGACGCCCTTTTCTTTAGAACCGAGAATCTCTTGAACCTTAGAATCTGATGCGCGATTGACTATTGTGGTCGACTTCAGTATTGGAGCTTCCTCAGGGGAGTTTCCCATCATATTTTCGGATTGCTGGCCTGATTTGATATCAGAATTGGGCGGAGTTGAAGCTGATTTCAACGTTTTTTCAGAAAAATGAGCGGAATTCAAAGACGCTAAGATTTTTTGGGAATTGGAGTTGGTTCGAGTGCTCTTTGGCTTAAATTGAATCGTTTTAGTTTGTTTTGCTAGTATTGCCTGATGTTCTTGCTCCCAAGGTCCCAGATCCGTCACTTCTTGAAAGTTTCTTAACGAAGGGACTTTTTTCTTCAAGGTTTCGAAATAAGTCAACTCTTCATCACTTTGCTCGTCGTGGTTCTCAAAATAATCCTCTATGCCCACCTCATGTAGATTCAGCATTTCGAATAAAGAGTCTTATGATCTCGAGCCTATTGATTAGAGTTTTGAAATAGTGTTTATTGTCTGTTGATAAACTGCATCAGAGTCAATTATTCGGGAACAATTAGAACAATTCATATTATTTATCTTTATTAGGTTCAAGAAGGAGGCTTTTGAGTCCCCAGCAGCAGTGTGTCATGCGATCAGCCACAACTGCCATTTTTTTTATGTCCCTGCGAATTGTTTTTTATTTGATAAGATGATGCCACAATAAAAAAAAAGCAAAAGGACACTGGAGTCATGTAGAAGGGGAATTCTCCTCAAAGATAGCCAAAAAACTCTAGTATTTCTCTTGTAATTTCATCTAACCATGCTATTTTTCCTAGGACAATATGATTTGTCTAAGGAATGTCTTGCAGCAATTTGCAAATTTCTAGGCAAGGTTAGAGTAGATTGTCTAATAAGGTACTTCCTGCTTGAGAGATGAGAAAGGGACCTCTAAAGTCAGTGGAGTACTTCAAGAATCACTGCGTTGCATAAAATTAATCTCTTACTCTTAAATCATTACAGCATCAAAAATTGAATAAATAGTATCTCCAAAGCTCACAGAAATTTTCATGACAGTCGAGTTTGTAGAGAACAGCGTGGTTTGGGGCATCGATTGGGCTCACGTCAAGTACATGAACGACTATTATTGGACCCTTTATACCTACTACGTCCTTGTTGGACTCCTGGGAGTGGCATTTTTCTACCGATTATTCAATCCGATCGACTACGAAAAGGTTCTTGATAAAAAGTTCAAGAAACCTTTCCTCGACAAGATTATAACTCTGATCTCTTGCTACTCTATTATCTATTACATCTTGGATAGCGCGTTTTTGATTATTCTGGGACGATGGAGATACCCTTGCGCTGCATCATTCATCCTCCACCACGCTTTCAGTGCAATGATCCTTCCTTTCGCAGTCTCTGTGCCTTATTGGACATGGTTCTGGATCGGACCTGGGTTCGTGCATTGCTTGTTGTTGGTGTTCCCGCAATATGAATGGATGAACTATATCTACCTATTATCAATATTCTGCTTCCAATTCGGGATGTATGCTACTCCGCTCAAGGATCTATTACAGTATAAAGTGATGAGATATGGAATCACGATGATCGAGATCGTGGTTATTCCACTTTGGTGGTTCGAATGCTCAAATGCGCTCCCTGCGCCAATAGCTTAAGAATGCATAACATGAATGATAACGCTGTGTATATGCATCTATGAGTGTATATCGCACTTCGAAAACCAGAACTTATTTAATATCGAACAACGCAAATTGCATCATTATGAATGAAGATATAGTAAATAGGTATCAAAGACTCTAATTAAAGACATTACGAACAATCAATAAAGCAGGATTAAGGCAATAATGATAGCTTTCACATTTGTATTTTATAAATAGACAGAGTAAAGAGATAGCTTTATCATATTGATCATTATTACAATTTAAAGTGTAGATACGAGAATGGGAGATGCGCGACTTTTTCTATTGAAAAATCAGGACTGGCACGAAATTTTTCGAGGTCAATGAGCTGTTTCTCAAACGCAGGATTAGGATACACATCATTCTTTGTTCGCACTAACATATCCAGTGCATCCTGAAACTTCATGTTTTTTTCAATGATCAGATAGCTGATGATGATACTGGGACTTCTGCTGACTCCTTCCGCACAATGCACAAAGACCTTTTCGCCGCTGTTGATGAAATCCAATGCGTGTTTTATATGAGGAAACAGGTTTTGAGTAAAAAAATCGGCAAGATCCAACTGCAGGTATGTAAAATCATCAGGAAAATGCTTTACGAGGGCTCTCGCGGCTACTAATATATGAGTGATACCATTTGCCTTGAGCAATGCTTTGTCCTCACTGGCTTCGCTGTTTCCTATGTGGGTGAGAATTGAAGGTTAATTGCAGTTTCCAATGAAGGTGATACCTAAGTAGATGTTATCGATGATTTTGCAAATTACTGCGTCTTTTCGATCGAACTTATAAATGTTAGTCTTCTGCATCCGACCCTTAATTAATGAAATAATTGATAAATAAGATCTAATTAACTGTAATAAGTATTTCAGCATTCAATTTCATCACATCGTAGGTGTCATACTTTCGCTAGGCAAAAATCTATCTAACTTCTCATTAAATTCAACCATTTACTTTCACATTCCCTTGGGATCGCACTAATATTAAAAGTTGGTTTACAATACATGTACTACTTGTAAGACAGTTTTTTTCTGGTTCTTTATCAAATTTTCTGTTAGAATGAGAGCCAGGTCCCACTCATCCACCCCTATAGAATCAATAATCTATCATAAGTGTCTGTTAGAACGAACTTTAGGAAGCCAATGTTTTATTTGATTAATAAATATAAAGTTCAAGAACTTTTTATCTCTATAAATACCTACCTCTCTACAAAATGAGTCCATTTACTTTTCTGCTACTCAGCCTCCTCGCAAGCCTCTCGTATGCCGCAGGCAGCACTTGCATTCCTTCTTCCTGCACATACTTATGCTGCGATGCATCCGACCAGTGTGCTTCTACCACATCAGCCTGCGCGGTCTACGATACGAACAGTTTTACTACATGTATTGCTGCATTTTGCACCGAAGGGTGCTGTTATCACGGGTTCTGTGGTACTCCAAGTCAATGCGGGACCGGAACCAGTCGCACGTTTTACATTATCGTCATTATTGTCGTAATTGTGTTCTTCATACTCTGCGCAATCGGATTGACGTATAAATACAAGCGAGACCAGAAAAGAAGAGCAGAATATCTCAAAAGGAGACAAATAGAACTCTCAAGAAACGGTGGAAGCGTTGAAGGCGTGCCTGTGATCGACCATAATTTCAGTGGATTCATAGATCCTGACCTTCCTCCTGTCGGCGGGATTGCTATTCCCCGAGGTCCTGATCCAACAATGAATATTTTTGACCCCTACGCTTTCGGCAACAGTTTACATAACCAGCCATTTCAGGAGAGGCCAGTGTCGGCTATTCCTAACATTAATCAGGTCGTCCTTGAAGCATAATTTTTCCTTGGCTCTAGTGTCTAGAGCAACAAATTTTACAGATTTGACGGCTACGTCTTGAACTTTTTGTTTTTTTGATTATTTCTACTTGAAGAAGGGAAAGGAAAAGTGCAAAATGTTCCTAATTTATGCGATTCGTTAGCGTAACGACACATATCGAGTTGTTCTGGTTGTTATGCGTATGAGTATAATCAATATCCAAGTCACTTGTAACTTTTTTCACGCTTATTGTGTTGATCTATAACCCAATAAATAAGCTCTCTCTACACAAAGAAAACCTGTGATATTTTATGGATAACGAGGCTAATCTAAAAGATTTCAGCTTTCGTAGGGCAGCAAGTTCCGCGGCAGCCATGATAGCCAACCTTTTATAGAACTAGAAGCAAATTCTCTGATGTTAATTTGGAAATGTAAATCAAATATATAGGTATAATGAGTATTTCTCACGTCTTGAAAGGCAATTCAAGCGCGATTATACTAAATTAGAAAATCACGAAAATAAGCAAATGTACATACAATTATAAGAAAATAATAGCATTATCAGTCGTGTGCAACCAGAGAGTAGCCTGGATTAGAATTACTCCAAGTAAAATTCTCGAGAATTAACGATCACGATCCAATTACACGTTCTCAGATCCCTTTCCTCCTTCTGTTTCGAAATGAAATTTACAAGTCTCTCAAAGAACTTTGGCCATTCTTGGTCATCCAGTCTCCTCTCCCATAACTGGTCATGCGCCCTCAATTTGAACGTAATTTGTTTATACCCTGGCTTTTTCCAGATCAGCACCTTCCTTTTAGAGATCGCCTGCAAATACTTTGTCTTGGCACGGAAAATTTGACTTCTTTTCAGCTCCTTCCATTTCTCAAATAACTTATCAAACACTTTACACACACCTCCTTCTCTTTGCCTCTGCTGCGAGTATCGAAAGATCTTTCTTGACCTTTCATTGAGCTTCTGTGATTCCGACCTAAAGTCAAGCGCTCTAGGCTTTTTCTCTGAACTCAAGTCATAAATCGAGCTGTCGTCTTTACTAGCCGATGGAATTTTAGCTTTTATCAATGGGCTTCGAAACGCCATTAGATTAGCCACAGCAGCAACAGCACCCGTGTCTCTTTTAAAATAAGCGGCTTTGGTAGGAGTATGGGCCTTATCATCATTATAAGCTGTTACTAATCCCTCATCAAGGATCCTTGCGAAATGGTTGTCCATGTCTCGAGCAAAAGACTGAAACACTTGATAGTCTTGATTTACCATGGTTTTGAAGACGTTCATTCTGGATTCGAGGGTGGTATCGACCTTGCTAAGGAAAAGGCCGTTAATAATTCGAAAATTAGATTCGCGCTCTTTTTGATAGAACTCGCGCTCTTTTGCAGCGAGAATGGATTGGATTTCGAGTAAGACTTCCTGGAGTTTTCTGGCTATGGCTCTGCAGAATTTTATTTTGTCTTTGAGCTCGGTGTTCAGCGATTTTTCGGTGTAAACTAGGAAGGGATTGTGAATACCTGCTTTGGCTTTTGCTTGGAAGATGTTCATAGTGATTCAATAATAAAATATTTTTTGCGAGAATACTAATTGATAGCAGTATTATTAATCGGATGCGACGAAACAACCGTCTGATTTAAAACTCTAACAGAAAATTTTTTGACCGTAATTGTTAGGGGATTAAAAAACCGGTATCTTTGAGTTGTTAGGAACTCTAACAGAGATGGATGGCACTGAAATTTGTAGTATATTGGATCCTTCTTGTGAAAACGTAGGAGGAGTTGAAGGATATGCATTGGAAAATTTGGTATCAGAATTTTGTGAAGAAGCAATTGAATCCTTCGAATGCTCTTGTCTGCAGAGGATGTGGAAAATTACTATTGCTTTCGAATGAGTTAATACTAAGGATTATGCTTACCCATAAGAATGTGATACAGTGATGTCAATTTCAGAGACGAAAAGCATTAAATGAAAAAGCATAATTGTGGCAAATGAAGAGGCCAGCGAGACTTACATCTTTTCTATTGGAAAAAAAATTAATTTCTTTATACTGCCTCAACTTCTGAATATTCTTCTTGATGTTGCAATATCATAAACAAATTAAAAAATATAACAACTTAAAAATGTTGAGCATTTTGATGCAAACTGAAATACAGCAGCGAAAAAATTATTTCATAGAGAAAGAAAGAAAAATGAAATACTACTTTTCTCGCTGACAGCGATATCGCTGTAGAAGACTCTTTTTACGCTTCAAAATTTTGTCAGAGTTTGATTAATTTTGTATATTTTTAGTTGGATTTTAGATAGCCTGCCCATTAGAAAAAATAATATTATTTAAAGGGTAGAGATGGGAAGTATGCTGCTTCTATTATTTTTTCAAGAGTTTGATTCCAAAGTAACCCATTCTAACCCCAATCCATTCGGAAAGCTGATTTGTAGTAATCTAACAATTTAGGAATGGCAATTTTATTGATAGATTAGAATTGATTGACGCGAGGTCAATCAATCAATAAATCGTAAATGCAAATTACGAAAGGCAAATCAGATAGATTGATTCAAAGACCAACAAATTAACATCTAGATATGTATATATATATTCTTAATCAATTAACTGTCGACTCTTTTATATACATTATAGCAATAGAATAACTCCATTGTAACTTTACTTACCAAAGGCTCGTAGATTCTTTTTACTGTTCTAATGGTCCCGATTCTCTGCATATCTCATATCCAATGAACCGTCCATGTTGTGGTGAACGCCATCAGGTGTGATAAGAGCTTCTCTGTTTTCTGAAAATCGCATGTCAGGCAATCCTGCTTGTGTTAGATGCACCACTCCTCCACCACTAGGACTGAATCCCGGATTGTCTGCAACTTTCCCGCTGCAAGAATTATCCATAACCCCACCTAGCATCGCAGCCAAATATTCATTTGCACTTATATCTGAGACCCCACCGAAATCTGGCCCAGCCGTTACATATTGAAAAGGCATACCACCTCCACCACAAGCTTGAGGGAAACTCATCGGCTGAGTGTATTGCTGGCTAGTATTTAACTCCCTAAGCTTCTTGATTTCTTCTTCTTTCCTTTGAATTTCTTGTTGATGTTCTTCCTCTCTCCTTTCTTGATCTTCTCTCCTCTTTTCTTCTTCAAGCTCCTTTTGCCGCATGTTTTCTTCTTCTCTCCTTTGAATTTCTTTCTGGTGCTCTTCTTCCCTCGTTTGCTCGAACTCTTTCATATACTTTTCGATGAGAGGACGTTGGAGATTATCGATCCTATTAGAGATTTGCTGTATCTCAGAGTCGTGCACAGACTCACCGTCTAATTGATAAAAAGCACTCTTTTTTTTAAATCGAGTCACGTAGAAATCTTTTAGTTGCTGACAGTAGTTCAAGAAATCCTCGAGCGTAGAAAAGTTTTGCAGCTCCCTCATAGCTTGTTCTAGATCGCTTTCAATCGCTTGACTCAACACTTCAATTTGAATCGAAGAAAACTCCTGAAATCTCATTTTCAGAGAGTCAGTCAACCTACCTATACCTTGGTCGGAATACGTGGGCTCCAAATACATTGTGCGTTCCTTAAATAAATCAAGCGCTTCGCGATTTAACTGAGAGCATCTCTCCAAGAATTTTTTACCTAGTAGCCTTTCCGTGCATTCGTTCCCCAGTGAGCTCAAATCATTCTCCATCTCATCCAACACCTGGTTAATTGCTTTGTCACATAAATATATCGAGACCAGCACCTGCTCATTTGGGATGTCCAGCGTCTCATCTGACTTGATTTTCTCCCATATGCTTTGTAGGTACTTCTCGAGGCCGTTCAAGGGAACCGAGGACTTGCCCTTGGGAAATATCTCCCCTTCAATAAACTCCTTTTTGATTTCTTTAACTCTCTGGTCGAAAGCCTCTCTTTGAAATGTATAATGAGGCAGCGTACTCAACTTGTATTCGATGACGTCCTTTAGGACAACCTTCGTTGAGGTTTCTATATCTTTCAGAAAGTCTTGAAGTGCGTTATGGAATTTCCTTTCAATTTCTTCGATATTTTCGTCTTGGGAGAAATCTCTAAGCGTTATTATCACTTTTTTCGGTCTGATTTCATTCTTAAAGAGCTTCACGTTGATTTGCAGTATCGTTTTGAGGAGTTGCATCGAGGAGCCTTTGTTCCTTCCGACGTCAGTCGTGAACATGTTAACTATCAAAACATCGGCAACTACTAGAGCGAATGTACACAGAATTTTCTCAAATCTGGATCCATAGTCCTGTCGGGATTCAGAATCAGTTCCCTCGACGTCGAAGATGAGGAAAGTACTTGCCGTGGGGTTTCCTTCGACTGGTTGTACGAAAATGCCTCGAGTTGTTTGTGTTCTTTTGACCTTAGAGTCCATGACTTGGAAATTCGTCCCGAATAAGTGATTCGCTAAAGCGCTTTTCCCAGTGCTTTGGGCGCCGATGATAGCAATGCTTTTATAGTTGCTGGTATGGACCTCGCCTATTCGTTTCGACAAGTAGTCTGTCAAATTGGGTCTCCAGCCCAGCTCATCATCGATAAGTTGAAATGAATTTGCTTCCATAATTGAATGCGTTTTTGTTTTTTAGGTGCAATGCATGAAAAGATTGCAGTATATATAGTCATCGTTTACTGACCACCTAAAAATAACGCAAGGAAGTTTTGAGTCATTCAAATGAATGCACCTGCCCAGAGAAGACGATGTATTCGAATTAGGCAGTGCACTGCCAGACTCCTTATCTAAACAATTCTAATGGAATTTCACTAGCCGGAATTTTACAGTAAATCGATATTATTCTATACTTTCAAATGAAATAGTCATATTATTTCAGTCGTTTTCGGGGCCACTGTGCTTCCATTTTTCTTTCAAAAAGCATGATTCTGCTTTCCATCCTATTCGACCGTTTGCTTTTGGCGGGACACCTAGGTTGTTGTGTATTAATTAAATATTTTTCTTTGATGTTAGAAAATGATATGTACCATAACTAAGATGCACGGATTGGTTTGGCTTAGAAATAGCAAAACTGAGAGAGAATTAGCTCCAAAAGCTTCCAGGATCCCTCCAGACTCACAGTTTTCCTTGTTCTTTTGTCGAAGGGCCCATTATCATCATTATCTCGTTACTATAAATAAACTAATAGAAGCATTCCAGAAGGATTTAAAGTAATAGAAACATTTCGAAAAGAAAAATTATTTATCAATTACCATAACTAGAACACATTAAAATATTCCAAGTCGTCTATGTTCGCATATTTAGAGCTAGTCAGCGTGGTGGTGCATCCCAGAGATGGCAGAGGGATAATTAATAGTATCTCTGAGTTTTTTGTTTTTTTTTTAAAGTTCTAAGTATCCATTAAACAAATTTATCTTCATCCTGCTTACAATTAATATATTTACAAAAACTTGCTTCGCTCTCATAAATACATCATGTTTCTCTCGCTTACGCTTGTAATTTTCGATTATTGTGCAGATATCCTGAATAGAGCATATGAACACAGCACTTTTTCATTTTGATGGTTGCATCCATCAGAAACATCTAAACTATTCTGAACTAGCCAAACTTTTTTTAGTCATTTTGCCGCTTTTTCGATCTGATCTTCATCTTCGATATATCCATGTAAACCAATAATTACTCGTTCGATAACTCTTTTTCACTCAAAAATATTCTTCAAATTTTGTACTATCGGTATCGGAATTCTCACTAACACCTGGCTTTTGCTTTTCTCGATCATTCATGTTTTCACTATAGAATCCAACTCTCGAGAGCCGATAAGAGGAAGTGATTGTTTATTCTCGAAATATAGCTGTTTCGATAAATTACGAATAAAAAATTAAACAGTTGAACTATTACTTCTTCAATGCATAAACTTCCAAACGACACAAGTATCAAAATGTTCCCAACAAACGAAGCCAGATTTTTTAGTACACCAGGCAAAAGCAATTTCGTAACCATAATCTACCACACCGTTATCCAATACTATTTCAAAAAGAATTCATTAGGACACGATTCAGGCGCCTCATTGAATAAAGAAAACAATCCTCTACCAGAAAGCAATCCACTCATTGAAATACATCAAATAATGAGCATTTAAATAATAATAGGTCGGCAAGACTTATACGAAGGTCTTGACCTTCAGAATGTAGTTAAGATAATTGAGGAGCTTGATATGAAACAATTGGAAGCTTTTCTCTCGAATTCAAGCCTTGCTGATGTGGAAAGAGAAGATTTAACAAAATTTAACGACAGCGATTTGATAAAGCTCTTGAAATTCGCTCAACTCAATAGCAAAGGAAGAGCCAATATACGGAACGAACAAAGAGTGAGAACAAAGGTACAAACACTTACATCACAAATTTGGCAATTGCATTCATTGATTATTTCTCAGGAACATGCTAATCGAAGCTCACCTGAGGCAAGAAGACTCCGCGAGGAAATCCAAAACAAGAAGAAACTGATCGCTGCTTACCAAAACGCAATAAAAACTCATAAAAAATCCCATCAGCGAAGCACAAACCTTCGTAAGCAGCTATTACTACATTTCCCTCATTTAATATATCATAGAATCGCTGTTTACCAGCCAAAACGCTCATGAAATCGAGGATATTGGCTTTGAACTTTATGGAAGTCCTGAAAAATCTTATCAGGAAAGCGAGGGATTTCTTTACAAAAAATCACCAGAGAATCAAAGAAGGCATACTTTTCTTCAGAGTGAAGAAGATGTGGTAGAAGACGAGGAGGAAGAAGACTCTAATCGTTTTTCCCATCAAAACTTCGAGCATGTGCTGCAAGAAAATAAGAGATTGCAAAATAGAATTGACACGTTGGAGAATAGTTACTACTATCGAGGGGAGATTCCCACTCCTAATTTAAACATCTTCTTGTTTCCAAACACTCAAGTCAGCCCTCCAAAAAATCGCAAAACTGAGCAGGCAAAAGTTGTTAAATTCGAAAGCAATATTCTTGAAGATGAGGAGAGGAGGAAACAGCGTGAACAGATGAATATCCTGAGTGAGAAGCTACAAAATGTCATAAAAGAAAAAACTGAAGAGGAAGAGAAGAAAGAAGTCCTGGCCAAGATGGCAGGGCAAGGCGCGGATTATTTTTCAAAGATATTCAATGCGCCTTCTTCAAGACAATTGGATAAGACGCCGAAAGATGGGGAGTCTGCCACGTTTGGAAATGAAAATTTGAACGATAGCATAGAACATAGAAAATCTCCGAATCTCACACAAAGAAATAAGGAAGCTATGCCCAAAGAAGAGGTAAAAGACGCTTTTATAACAAATGCATAATAAGCTGCTTACTTTGTTTAATTGCTATAGGAGATCTCTAAGGAAGTTCCTGAAGAACTTGCGGATATGAGCTTGAGCGAAAGTTTCATTATTCGCTATAATAAAGCGGATAAGAGCGAAAAGCTTAAGCTGTTCAATGAGAAATACAAAGAGAAGGAGGAAAAATTGCTTGCTTTAGCGCAAAATAAGTAATCGCTTCGTATTGAGAAAAGAAACAGTTATTTCGTCTAAAGGTATTCAAAGAAATATACAAAGGAAGAAAAAGAGTCATTGATTGACAAAATGGAAGATAAGATGGTTGATATTTTCAAAAAACACTATCCCACTAAAGACCTTGATGACCTTGACGGTTGCAGTGAGGTAAATTATCAGTTAATGCTCTGGTTTCACAAAACCTATACTAGGAGGAGCTGAAACAAATTCTTTCTCACTTGCGTAAACTCAGGCGGACTGACAATGATCGGTATGAAAAAGTGAAAGCAGGTATTCAAAGTTGATTTTGCCAAAGACCTGAAGAGTTCAATTAGATTACGAGAAAAAGGCTTCGCCAATTAAAAAAAAGACTGGCTTGAGTGACAAGTAAGTTCTAAGCAACGAAATTGCTTGAATAATGGTTTTTCTTGCTTCGCAGTGCGAAATTGAATACAAGAAAAAGCATGGAAATCACTATTCCTTGTGCACATTTCCAAAGAGTTACAACAATGTCCACACACAAGAACCTGTAAAATATCTCTCTCCTCCAGTGATAAATATGAAAACCTTCTTTATAAGAGCCCATGTGAAAAGTAGTCCCACGAAGACGCTGGACTTTACAAATATTTCTACGTGACAAACGGTAGTTCTCCCATAAACCTGAAGATCTATGCTCATTGTATTTCGTTTCAAAAATAAAGAACATTTCACATTTTGCTATGTTATTGTTTAATAATTTGTTAAATAAGATTCCATATATAATCTGCAGTTTTCGTCTACCTTAATTTAATTTAGTCTCGTTAATTTTCTTTTTTTTGAAGCATTTTCATGGCCATCGGACAGTATTAGACCTCAGCCAACAGATATATGTCAATATATTACAGATCTAAATATAAAAATACAGCACGAGCCTGCCTAAATTTGAAGCTTAAACTTTGGGAATTTTGATCACAAGTCCTTTCTTTTGTTGATACTTTCGCATAGTCTGGCTACTCGATTTGCTGGTGGCACCGTTTCCTACGTTACTGACATCAAGAATGTGTGATGCGTTGGCTGACGCATTCGACGGAGTATCTTCTTGTACTTCATAGTGTAACTGCGGTTTGAGTCTTAAAGGGTTTTCTTCATTAACATCCTCAAAGAATCGGAATCCATTCAATTTCCTACAAATCAGCGCACAGGCCACAATCAAGATGATCGCGACTAATGCAGCTGCAAGTATAATGATTACAATCGTTCTGTTGATAAAACCCGATGTAGTAGAGAACACTCCTGCTTGATGCGTCAGATTGATTGTAATTACAGCTTCCCTCTGACATGCTTTCCTTGGGTTATAATAGACGCTATCCGTATATCTCTCCATAGAATTATTTTTCAATACGTCTGTGAAGTTGGTGAAATTATAGATCGTAGGGATGCAGAATCTCCCGTTGCCCGACACCTTAACAGTTCCATTGAAACCCGCTGCATTGATACGCTTATTTTGGAAATCACAATATAAAGTGCTTTGGTGGTATACAAAACTCGATTGAACAACTCCCTGCTTACTCAGCCAAGTAGCGTCAATCCCCACTAACAAACTATTAATCCGCTTCTCATAGCTAACTCCTGTTAGAAGCCCTGCTGGCAGTTTGAATTTTTGTATCCATGGATTCCCATTATATATCGAATGTTTGTAGGGAATGTATAACCCAGAGAGTGAATCATAGATTCCGATGTATTTATCGTTATTAGACCCTGGAATTAGCCGCGAAGAGTTGAAATTAGAGATGCTTAATCGCTGGGACAAGATAGTAGTGCTGAGAGCCAGATCCTCGCAGCTGTCCTTGATAATATATTCTTGCAGTGCCGTTTCAGTTAGAACTACCAAAGCTCTCTGAGCCTTAGCCGCCTGAATTATATTGTCATTTATTGTAATATTACTCAATATGGAAAGCCCGGAAGCGTTTCTTTCAAGGGAGATCACAGAGATCATATCAGCAGAGACAAGGAAGAATGTTTGGTCATCATCACAACCGATAAGCTGAAACGCGCTGCTAAACTCACTTGGGAGCGCCAAGTTGAAAAGAGGGCTTATCGAGTGCTTAATGGATGTATTATGTACCGAAGTCGAGATCGATTTCGCGAGTATTTCGCTATCGGTTAGCGCAACAATCCCTTCAGACTGATAAACGGCGACGTCACGGATAATCCCGTCTGTTAACTTGTAACTTAAAGTGTAGGTGAGTTTTCCCGCTAGTTCTGCAAGAAATATGCAATCCGAATATCCGAATAGTATAATCGTGCTCTCAATGATGAGAACCTTCTGTAATTGAGTGTCTGTGGTGTTTATATCGTAAGAACTAATGCCGGCATCGGTCACTGTAAGGTTTTCGTTATTATGAATAAGGAAGGAATGAATTGAGAGCTTGCGTTCTGAAGCATTGCTTTGAAGTTCGAATTTATATATAGTGTTTGCGATTCTTCCAAGAAGCTGATTGTTGGTAGTATTCGTGAGGAGGCTATGGAGTTTGGGTACATGGTCCAGTGAACCTCCTGTTATCTGGCAATAGTCTGCGCCTGAACTCACTGAGTAGCTGAGAGTGACATTCTCTTTGAAGAGATGTTCCAAATTGAGTGAATGAGTCGGAGAATAATTCGCCGATAAAGAAATTGTTTGAGACTGAAAAGTGTTAGTGTAGTCAATCTCCTGAGTCAGGACCGATGTCGCTAAGAGAAGGAGGAGATAGTAGGCTGTTGGCATTTTATTACAAAGATCTGTTTCAATTAAAACTTATGTTAGCAATAATTGAATTTCTTTGGAGGTAAGCAATTGCTCATAGATGAATCAGATAGAAACTCTTTTCAATTATGAATGAACAGCTTTGATGAGTATTCAAACGAAAATATGAGGTAAATAGCGAATATGAGCCTATTGAGGGAAGTATATCGGCCAAAACTGTGAGTGTAATAGACTTTTGAGGCATTTTTCTACCCTGTCTCCCAAAGGGATGGGATGTTGATTAAAATAACGCATCTTTGGAAGATAATATTTTCGTAGAGGCGAAGGTTGCGCCGCCTATACGGCGAGGTTTTTTTTTTGTTTTTGCTCAAAAAAGAAGTTGATTTTCACATTTGGTAGAATATGAGAAATGATTGCCATATGCCTACGAAAAGCCTTCAAGACTACGTATTTGGAGACCAACAAGCATCATCATCAAATATACATAATAAACTTTGCTCCAACGAAAAATCGCCATCTTCTTATAGCATCCATTAAGATTCAGCTAAAGTGAGCCGAAGGAAAACATCTACTACAATAGTCAGTAAATTCTTAGATTTTCGCTAATGAAGCTATAATGTCAATAATCTCTTGAATATTTTGTTTTCCTTTGCGTCAACCCCTTTCATCAGACATAAAACCCAATAAATTGACACATTTCCAGGCCTCGCCACCACCATTACATTTACTTTGCATCTGATAGCGCGGTTTTGGCGTTTAAGTTGTCTTAAAAAATATTTAATTAAATCGGAATCTTTTGCGCAAATCTCAGCTATACTCTTTCTGCTAAGACTTGAATGGTAGTTTTTTTTTGGAGGGATGACTTTACACTGACTATCTTTCAGCTTAAACGTCATCTCTAATTGAAACTACATCTAAATACCTCAATCCAATGAAAATCCAGAGATTTGTTCGTGCGTTTCTCTCTTAAAAACGGGATCTATTCCTAATTTTTAAATAAGAATACAAATCAAGCAAAAACTATTAAAAAAGAACCCACAGTTGTAATATCAGCAAATCATACGATTAACACCACCCATGCCTTCAGAAAAGCTTAAAAGCACTCTATTTCTACTTCTCCTCCTTGGCATCAGCTACTCTTTCACCATCGATGCCATCTTTCCTCCCGGCGGGTACATTCTTGCCGTTTGTTAACTCATCTCAATCCATTCTAGCCCAACTGCAGGCCTGACGAAAGTTTCCATCTACAGCAAGGAGTTCAAAGGCTATAACTTCTCCACTTACAAGCATCCGAGAGTAATTAAATGACAACTTGACTGAATTTTATCATTATTTATCTCTTTTAGTGCCGTTTCGGAAGCACAGGCAATTACGTTGACGCCGATTGGACCCATTGCTCTGGATTCAACGATACCTCAGATCTCGATCTTATGTATGAAAAAGTTACCCCTACAAGCGACCCAGACTATTA